>Ga0134100_1000133_pt1 | contig 88191 bp, 90 predicted proteins | sample 11_taG_2_FD_94444 | JGI IMG/M metagenome (GOLD analysis project Ga0134100, IMG submission 94444) | Switchgrass degrading microbial communities from high solid loading bioreactors in New Hampshire, USA - 11_42_5_180_A3 metaG | ecosystem: Engineered > Bioreactor > Semi-continuous > Anaerobic >...
TCTTCATCTTCACCCTCCAGGTGATAACTTTAAAGATATTTTACATGATATCCAAAACCTTGTGTATATCTGATTTGAAGAACATTAGAAATAATTCAAATAGAAGTTATCGCTGGATTTGGGATATATTTAATTGCATTCAATATTGCTATAATTGGAGCAGTACTTTTTTATGGATACAAAAGTACTCTTAATTTTAAAATATATTATCTTTTATTCCCAATTATTTTAGTTGCTATTCTGATATTTAAAAAAGATAATCTTTTTATATTTTTAGGACTTTTTTTCATAAGCATCTCATATTTTCATATTTATTCTAAAGAAAAGTTTTCAAAGTTCAAACCATCCAGAGTTACACCGTTATTTATAAAGAAAGGTATGTTTTTACCTTTTATTTTTTTTGGCTTATACACTTTAGCTCTTTCATGTTATATATTAAGACAATCAATATTCTGCAATATTTTTTCAACAGTTTTTGTTTTTTTAAGTTTGACATTCAGAGTAAATGCAATATATAAAGGACGATTCAAGACTTATATTTTTTACATTTTGCTATCTACTATTATTTTCTCAGTTTTATCCTATTGTTTTTCGGAATATATCGAAGCCATTAAGAAAACAGCTATTTCCAGCAAAAAAACAACTCTTGAAAGGCTTTCTCTTGAAATTAAAGAAAAAATAAATGCTTATAGTAATTTTATCCGAATCTTAACATATTCCGGAGATATCAAACGTCATATAAAAAATGGAGGAAATGAATTAAATAACTATCTCTCATATCTTAATCATTCGCTTGATACAGCACTCATATTTTTCGCTGATAAAAATGGGAAAATACAGGCATGTTCTGTTGAATATAGAAAGATAATGCTTCAGCAAGACATAAGTTTCAGAAAATATTTTAAAGAATCAATGGATGGAAAGCTTGCGATTTCTATGGCAAGGGGAATTTATACATTAAGAGACGATCTAAGAATTTCTTATCCTGTATATGAAGGAAATCGTATTATAGGTGTGCTAGTTTTTCAAATTGATATAATCAATGATTTAAAAAAATATCTCAATATTGAAAACGCTTTTATTATGCACTCTTCTGGAGCAGTTTTAGCAGGAAAGCCTGATTTACGCAATAAACTAATTTTAAATCCCGCACAGGACGATCTTAATAAAATTTATAAAGAATACATATTTGCTAAGGACAGAATTACAAAATCGGATTTTAGGCAGATTGGTAGCGATATCTTTGAGGATTCCGTACACAAACAATGGCTCTTACTGAGGGAAGAATTTATGCCAGATTGGTTTATTGCAAGTTTCCTTGATTCCTCAATGTATAACAGATATCAGGATCTTTTCTATATTACTGTATTTCTTTTTGTTTTTATTTCACATTCATTTGCAGTAAAGTATCTTGAGAAATTAAGAGATATATTCATAAATCTTGCTAAGGAATCCGAAGAAAAAAAACTTGCATTAGATGCAATGAACGTGGGTGTAATTTATACTGATTTTCTTGGGAAAATCAAATATCTTAACAAAGAAGCAAAAAGACTTACAGGAGCCTCAGATCAAGAAGCTATTAGTAGAAGTTTAAATGAACTTTTCACTCTTAAAGAACATGTGAACTCTGCCTATAAAATTCTTCAAAGCAAATCTGGAAATGTATCTATAGTTTATAACGAAAAGCCGATAGTAATTGATAACATAAAATTTGGAGATTTAATAATTATTCAAGATGCCAGTGAGATAATTCAAAGGAACGAGCTTACCAAAAAATTAGAAACAATGGATGCAATTGCACAGATATCAGCAGGAATTACCCATGATTTTAATAACTATCTTACTGTTCTTACTGGTAATCTTTCTTTGCTTAAGGGGAAGGATGTTACAAAATCCATGAATAATACAGAAATGATTGAAAAAATGCTTGAAACAACAAAAATTATGAAACAAATAGTTGAACAGCTAAGTGACCTAAGCCCTGACTTAGGATTAAAAAGAGAAAAAATAAGTATAGATGAAATTGTAAAAAATTCAGCCATATTTGTTTTAAATAATACGAAGATAAAACTTACTATTGAATCAGAGCCTTCTTTATTTCCTGTTTATGCCAACAGCGCACAGCTTTATAGATTATTTCAAAATCTTATAATAAATTCAAAACAGGCAATGGATAATGAAGGCAATATTACTATAACGCTTCAAAATTATATCAATAACTGGAAATTAAAAGATTTGCCCGCCGCGAAATATGTTTACATAGAAATCACAGACAATGGACCCGGTATTCCTGAAGAATATATTGATAAAATATTCAACCCTTTCTTTACAATGAAAAAAGGAGGTAGAGGACTTGGGCTGAGTATTGTAAAAAGTATTATAGAAAAACTTGACGGTAAAATAGAGCTTGAGAGCAAATCAGGTTTTGGAACAACATTTAAAATTTATATCCCCGCATCAGATTAAACTCAATTGCTTTAAAACATCTTCAAGTTCTTGAAGCGTATAAGGTTTATTAAGCATACCTTTAAATCCTGCATTTTCATACATTGCAATTAAAGGGTCATTAGAATATCCACTTGATACTATAGCTTTTATTTCAGGATTAATTTCTTTGAGTTTTTGCATAACTTCTTTTCCTGACATTCCTGGTAGCACAAGATCAACAAATACAATATCAAACGAGGTATTTAATTTCATTTGAGAGATAAATTCTTCAATTGCTTTCGGTCCATTTTCAAAAACAACTACTTCAAAATTAAAAAATTCAAGCATTGTTTTAAGCGTTGCTGCAACCAGCTCATTATCCTCAATAACAATAGCTCTTTTAGGCATAAACGTAATTATATCATAATTTGCTATTTTATTATTTTTTCTGATATTTTTATTGAAATAAACAATTCTGGAGGCAGATATGAAAATTAAAAAATCCCAGAAACTTTATAAAAAAGCCGTTACCCTTATGCCTGGAGGTGTCAATAGCCCTGTAAGGGCATTTAAAGCAATCGGTGGAACTCCATTATTCATATCAAAGGCAAAGGATTCAAAAATCTATGATGTTGATGGAAATGAATATATAGACTATGTTCTTTCATGGGGTCCGCTCATTCTCGGACATGCTCACTCAAAAGTTGTTAAGGCTCTGAGAAAGGCTGTACTTTCTGGAACAAGTTATGGAGCCCCAACTCCAATGGAGATAGAGCTTGCGGTTCTGATAAAAAAAGCAATGCCTTCCATTGAAAAAATTCGCATGGTTAACTCTGGAACAGAAGCTACAATGTCAGCAATAAGATTAGCAAGAGGCTTTACAAAAAGAAACAAAGTGATAAAATTTGAAGGATGTTATCACGGCCATGTTGATGCATTGCTTGTAAGTGCTGGTTCAGGAGGTGCAACTTTTGGTATTCCGGACAGTCTCGGTGTGCCCGCCTCACATGTTGCAGAAACAATTATTCTTCCCTTTAATAATAAAGAAACATTCAAAAATGTGATAAATGAGCACTGGCAAGACATCGCCTGTGTAATAGTTGAGCCTGTTGTTGGAAATATGGGATGTATCCTGCCAAAAGAGGATTTTTTAAAAACACTGAGAGATGAAACAGAAAAATATGGAATGATCCTTATATTTGATGAGGTTATGACAGGATTCAGAGTTTCATCTGGTGGCGCACAGGAATACTACAGAATAAAACCTGATTTAACATGTCTTGGAAAGGTTATTGGAGGCGGACTTCCTGTTGGTGCATACGGAGGCAAAAAAGAGATAATGTCACTTGTTGCACCAGAAGGAGGAGTATATCAGGCTGGAACACTTTCAGGTAATCCACTTGCAATGACAGCAGGGATTGAAACATTAAAAATTCTTTTAAAATCAAATACATATAAAAAACTTGAAAAAAAGATGCTTCAACTTGAGGAAGGGTTAAAAGATGCAGCAAAAAAACAGAAGATATCCGCAAAATTCTATAGAGCCGGGACAATGTTTTGCACATATTTTACTGAACAGGAAGTTGTTAATGCCAAAACAGCAAAAACATCAGATATTGAAAAGTTTAAAAAATTTTTCTGGGGAATGATTAATAGAGGCATTTATATCGCACCATCACAATTTGAAGCAGGTTTTATATCCATTGCTCACAGTGAAAAGGACATAGAAAAAACAATTAATGCTGCCTATGAAACATTTAAAGAGCTATGAATTATTTTGATCCGACTGAGCAGGAAGAAAGGGCTGAAATCTACAGACTTTTTGCATATCTTTTAATGAATATTCCAGATATTGAACATATTGAAGAATTTGAGGACTATGCTCAAGTTGAAGTTCGAGACACTTATGAAGAAATAAGCAATGATTTCATCGCTTTATTTATAGATAATAATCTGCCAAACTATGAAGCCTACTATAAGGGAGAGCTTTACAAAGACATTCCAATTAAGCTTCACCTCAATGATGTTCAACATTTTTACTGGGCAGCAGGAGTTGCCATTGATGAAGAGTTCGACCTTCCACCTGACCATATCTCAATGGAGTTGCTGTTTATGAGCTATTTAATTAATCAGAATTTGAAAGAATTGCAGATTGATTTTTTAAGAAGGATCTGTGAATGGATTCCTTTATTTTGTGATGCACTATATGCAAAAGCAGAAACTGATTTTTATAAAGAGGTTGCATATTCGCTTAAAGAGTTTGTATTATCAGAGTGTGAGGGCAAAGTATGACTGAAGAAGATACAAAACAATCTATCTTCAGGGTAATTCTGAATGCTTCAGCGTTAGGAATTAATTTTGTTCTGTGTGTAGTAATCGGAGCCATAATTGGATACTTTATTGATAAGGTTTTACATAGTTTTCCATGGTTTTCAATAATTTTTTTAATTGCTGGATTTGCCGCAGGAATAAAAGAAATTTTCAGATATATAAGGAAGGTGAATAAAACTGATGGACAGGGAAGTAATAAAGAAGATCAATAAGCAAACCTCAATTTTAGTGCCAGTTTTAGCAGCATTAAGCTATATAATATGGCAAAATGAGATAGTTGTTTTTAATATAGCTCTCGGCGGGTTTATTAGCTGGTTAAATTTAAGAGAACTTGCATGGGCAATAAAAAAATTTTTTGGGAAACCCATGTTCCAGCTTACAGTAATAGGATTGAGTTATCTTAAGCTCGGTCTAATTTTTCTATTTCTCTGGTTTATTGCAGCCAAAGGATGGTTTAATGTTAAAGGACTATTAATAGGCTTCATAGTCATTCTTATTGTGTCTATAAAAGAAGCCTATATTTATGTAAAAAGACAAAAATTAGAGGAGTTTTAAGCTCAGTATAGTAAATAGCATATTAAGGAGAGATATATGAGCTGGCAGTTTTATCTTCTTTTAGCACTGGCACTTCTTGTAATTATGGCATTTAAACTTACAAAGGTTCTTGCAACGATTGTTATTCTATCAGTAGTTATAATATTTGTTGTTGCCTATTTTTCCAAAAAAAGGAGATAAATATGATAATGCTTGATTTTTCAAATATTCTTACAAAAGAAATAGGTAATAATGGAGTTTTAATCGATGAAATTGAAAAAAATGCACAAAAAGCTATCAAGCTCATATCAGAAAAACCATATAAAGAACTAAATTTTCTGGAATTACCAGAACAGGATTTAAAAGAACTTAAAGAGATTGGTAAAAGAGTACGAGATTATGAATATTTTATCATTCTAGGAATCGGTGGAAGTGCACTTGGTCCGAAAGTTATTCTTGAAGCATTAAGTCCTTTTCACAACTTGAGGAAAAAACCAAAAGTTTTTATTTATGACAATGTTGATCCCACGACATTCAAACATATTATCGAAACTATTGATTTAAAAAGAACGCTTATTAATGTAATATCTAAATCTGGTAGCACAACTGAAACGCTCGCTGCATTTTTAATTTTCTGGAGAATGATACGGGAGAGAAAACTTGAGGTTAAAGAGCATTTTGTTTTTACCACAGACCCTGAAAAAGGTAATTTAAGAATATTAGCAGAAGAATATGAGATTCCAACACTTGTTATTCCAAGAGATATTGGAGGAAGGTATTCTGTATTAACTGCTGTGGGGCTTTTTCTTGCAGAGGCATTAGGAATAAAAAGCGAAGAATTGCTTGAAGGCGCTAGGGAAATCTCCGACAGAGCACTTTCTGAAAAATTAAATCAAAATCCAATGGCAATTCTCGCATCTTCTCTTTATCTCACGGATATACAAAAAAACAGAAAAATTGTTGTTTTTCTACCGTACTCTGATAGGCTTAAAACTTTCTCAGAATGGTTCTGTCAGCTATGGGCAGAAAGTCTTGGTAAAGAAGGCAAAGGCACAACACCATATCCATCCTTGGGCACAACTGATCAACATTCCCAACTTCAACTGTGGATGGAGGGACCAGAAGATAAATTAGTTTTATTTGTCTCAGTTGATAAGCACGAATTTCAGGAAGAGATTCCAGAAGAGTTTCACGATATTGAAGGATTAAGATTCATTGGAGGACATACCCTTGAAGAACTTATTAATACAGAACAGCTTGCCACTGAAATGGCTTTAACAATGAGTAAAAAACCAAATATGAAACTAGTTCTGCCAAAGATTGATGCTTATTACCTTGGACAGAGCTTCCAATTTCTGCAGGTGGTAACTTCTATGGCTGGCTTGCTTTATGGAATAAATCCATTTAATCAGCCAGGAGTTGAGCTTGGCAAAAGACTTACTTTTGGTGCATTGGGAAAGAGAGGATTTGAAACCGAAGGTGAAAAAGTAAAAAACTACTTAAAAAAACAGAGATTTATCATCTAGTTTTTTTAATTTATCCATTATATTATTGGAAACTGTTTCTACCGGAATTAATAAGATAAAATAACAATTATACAAACTTAATTAATATGATTTTCTAGAATTCCTACATGAATTTAATTTTTAATATTGTTCTGTCAGAAAAATTATTTCCTGAGCAAGCTCTTTGTAGGCAACACTTCCCGCAGCCTCAGGAGCATAAAATATAGCAGGTATTCCATTCATAGATGCTTCAGCTAACGCTATGTTTCTCGGTATTACTGTTTCAAAAGTTTTTGAGCGAAAAACTCTTTTTATATCCTCAGCAATCATCCTGCTTAGAGTGAGATGTTTACTGAACATTGTAAGAAGGATGCCTTCAAGTTCAAGGATTTCATTAAAATTTCCTTTGATTCTCCATAAAAGTTTTATAAATATTCTTAAAGCTTCCAGTGCAAACTGTTCACACTGAACAGGAATTATTACAGATTCAGAAGCTACAAGAGCACAAAGAGTAAGAAAGGAAAATGAAGGAGGGCAATCTATCAATATATAATCAAACTCTTTTTTATATCTTTCAATTAGACTTTTAAGGGTTTGTTCTCTTTCTTTTGTTGTAAATATTTCAAGTTCTGCCATAAATAAATCTATTCTTGCAGGTATTAAATAAAGATTTTCTAGAGGTTGAACTAGCACGTCCTCCAATGTTGTCCTACCAGTATACAATTCATACAGTCCTTTTATTTTTTCTCCATTTTTTCTTATACCCAGACCAAAGGTAAGGCTTGCCTGAGGATCTGAATCTATTACAAGAGTTTTTTTACCACAGACTGCTAAAGCTGTGGCAAGATTGATAGCTGTCGTTGTTTTACCTACACCACCTTTTTGGCTGGCTATTGCAATGATTTTACCCATCAAAATACTGTATTCAGTATAGCATACTATGAGCTTTTAATTTTTCAATAAGCTTTTGTTGTGCTTCTTTAAGAGATCCATTAGTTCTATAACCTGAAGCATTTTTATGTCCACCGCCTCCAAATTCTGCTGCAATCTTGCTTACATCAAAATCTCCTTTAGAGCGAAGGCTTACTTTTAGAAATCCTGCCTGGATTTCTCTAAAAAGTGCAGAAATATAAATATCTTTTAAAACTTTCAAAAACTCTACAAATCTTTCAGTATCAGATTCCTGAGTTTGTGTTTCATCAAAATCTTTCTTTGTAATATAAGCTATAGCAAGTGGCGGTATTACACTTAAAGTATTTAGCATCCTTTTAAAAAGTGCAAATCTGTTGTCACTCCATGATTCAAAGGCTTCCTGATAAATATAAGATGGTCTAGCTCCTGATTGAACAAGTTCTGATGCAATCCTTAAGACTTCATGAGTAGTATTGTCAAACTGGAAATTTCCTGTATCAATAATGATTGCAGTATAGAGATTTGTTGCAATTTGAGGAGTTATATCTCCTCTTAAAGCTTTTATAAGGTAATAAATCATAATACCTGTTGCAGCTTTTTCAGGGTCAATCCATTTTACACATTTAACATCATTTGAAATATTGACCTCGATATGATGGTCAATAATAAGCTTATTACCTGAAAAAGTTTTAATCTTATCAAGAATTTCTTTTTCATAACTAACTCTTGAAATCTTGTTACAGTCAACTAAAACTAAAATATCAAACTCATTCACCTTTAGAAAATTGATATTCTTTATAGAATTGATTCCTGGCAGAAACTGATATTGTAAGGGTATAGGATATTCTGTATAAATTTCAGCTTTTTTACTGAATTGTTCAATTAAGAATTTTAAAGCCAGACAGGAACCAAAAGCATCTCCATCAGGAGTTGTGTGGGTCAATATTAAAAATGAATTTTCTTTCCGAAAAACATCGATTAAAGCCTTCGGTGGTTTCAACCCTCCTCCGAAGTTCTCTTTATTTCCTTTAAAAGTTGATCAATTCTAAATCCACGCTCAATAGATTCGTCATAAACAAACTCAAACGTGGGTATTATTTTTATTCTTAATCTCTTTGCAATCTCTGTTCTTATAAAACCCTTTGAATTATTTAAAATCTGAAGTGTTATCTCCCTGTCTTCTGTTTTAAGAACAGATACAAAAACCCTGGCAATTCGCAAATCATCTGAAAGTTCAACATCAGTTACAGTAATAAACCCCAATCCTGGATTTTTGATTTTATGAAAAATTATATCCGCTACTTCTTCTTTTAAGAGCACTCCAAGTCTTTGAGATCTTTTGTATGGATGCATTTATAAACCTTTAACAGGAACTTTCTCAATGATATAGTTTTCGATTATATCACCTTCTTTTATATCATTAAAGTTGTCTATAGTTATACCACACTCATATCCTGCCTGCACTTCTCTTACATCTTCTTTAAATCTCTTAAGAGAGCTAATTTTACCTTCATAGACAACAATATTATCTCTGATTACTCTTATTCCATCACTTGCTCTTGATATTGTTCCATTTAAAACGTAACAACCAGCTACTGTACCAATCTTGGAAATTTTAAATACTGCTCTTACTTCTGCTCTGCCAAGTACTTTCTCCTTGACCTCTGGCTCAAGCATTCCGGTTAGCGCTTTTTTTACATCTTCAATTACTTCATAAATAATCCCGTAAAGCTTCATGTCAACACCAAGCTGTTCGGCAAGTTCCTGAGCCTTTGTTTCAGGACGAACATTGAATCCTATTATTATGGCATTTGCAGTAGATGCAAGATTTACATCGGACTCTGTGATACCTCCAACAGCTGTATGTATAACCTTAACTTTAATCTCTGGATGAGTGATATCTTCTACAGCTTTTTTCAATGCCTCAACTGAGCCCTGAACATCGCCTTTTATGATTAAATTAAGCTCTTTTACTTCTCCTTCCTTAATTTTTTCATATAAATCCTGAAGTGTAAGTTTTTGAGCTTTCTGTATCTCAGCAAGTCTTTTCTTCTGAGCTCTTGCATTAGCTATCTGACGGGCTACTCTATCATTTTCAACAACTATAAAACTATCTCCTGCCTGAGGAACTTGTTCAAATCCTACCACTTCAACAGGAGTTGATGGCAAAGCTTTATTGATTCTTTTTCCCGTATCATCAATAATTGCCCTTACTTTACCATATGTTACTCCAGCAACAAAAGCATCTCCGACCTTCAGCGTTCCATTCTGTACAATTACAGTTGCAACAGGACCACGACCCTTATCAAGGCGTGATTCAATGATTGTCCCTCTTGCAGGTTTATCGGGATTGGCTTTAAGTTCCATTATCTCTGCCTGAAGAGCTATCATTTCAAGTAAATTTTCTATACCAATTCTTTTTTTTGCAGAAATTTCAACGAATATATTCTGTCCTCCCCAGTCTTCAGGAATAACTCCGTAATCACTGAGTTGTGTTTTTACCCTTTGGGGATTTGCCTCTGGCTTATCTATTTTATTGACTGCTACAACTATTGGAACACCTGCTGCTTTAGCATGATTGATAGCTTCAATTGTCTGAGGCATTACGCCATCATCAGCTGCAACAACCAGAACTACAATATCTGTAACTTTAGCCCCTCTTGCTCTTAGAGCTGTAAATGCTTCATGTCCTGGAGTATCAAGAAATGTTATATCCTTACCCTGCACTGTTACTTTATATGCACCTATATGCTGAGTTATTCCTCCTGCTTCCTGCTCTGTAACCTTCGTTTTTCTAATTGCATCAAGCAATGAAGTTTTTCCATGATCTACATGCCCCATAACAGTTACAATAGGAGGTCTTGGCTGAAGTGATTCAGGAGAATCTTCAACCTCCTCTATCACATCAACCTCCTGTGCTTGGGCAAATTCCACTTTGACTCCAAAACCTTCCGCCACAAGTTGAGCAGCATCCGTATCAACAGGCTGATTAATGGTTGGCATATAGCCAAGTTCCATAAATTTTTTTATTACATCTGGAACTTTCTGACCGATAAGTTCAGCAAATTCTTTAACTGTTGTACCTTCTTCTATCCTGATGGATTTTTTTCTCGGTGCTGTTGAAGGGGTTGTAGAAGGTTCTTCTTTTTTTACTTTATCTTTAATCTTTTTTTGTTCTTTTATATCCATCCATTTCTGAGGTTCAAATTTTTTAGGTGTGATTTTTGTGAATACAGGCTTAGGTTTTATTTTCTCAATCTTTTCAAATGATATTTCTCGTCTAAATTTCCCTGGAATGGTAATCTCTTCTTCTTTTATCTCTTCGTCACTAATCGTTGGTGATGATATTTCTTGTTTATCAGTTACTTTTTGTTCTTCAGTTTTCTTTAATTCTGAAGGTTTGGTTTTTTTCTCTTCTTCCTTTTTTTCTTTTTTTTGCTCAGGCTGACTTGTTTTTTGAAACTTTTTTATTATTTCTTCAACTTCTTCAGGCTCTATTTTAATGTTTGTGGTTCTTTTTTTAAATTGAATGTTTCTTATTTCCCCAACACATTCAACAATTTCTGAAGGTTTTACACCAAGCTCTCTGGCTAATTCTATACTGGTTCTGCCTATTTTATTTGACATAGATCAACCAACTCCTCCCTTGTCTCTAAATCAATAAAATGTTATCATAAATAAATCAGTATATGCAAATTAAAGGAGGATAATAAAATGGCAAGTTGCTATGTCTGTGGCAAAAAAAAAATGGTAGGTAATAATGTAAGTCATGCAAACAATAGAACAAAAAGATATTTTTTCCCAAATCTTCAGAAAATGAAGATCATTACTGAAAAAGGCCCGAGAAAAGTTCATGTTTGTACGAGATGCCTTCGTTCTGGTTTAATAAAAAAAGCAGTCTAGGTATGCAAAGAATTGGACAAATTTTACCCTGTCTATTAAGCGATTGTGGCATAGAAAATGCTGTAACGTTAAAATTTTTAAGGAAAAACTGGAATAACATATTCGGGTTTCCTATAGCAGAACATGCCTTTCCTAAGGAGTTTAAAAATGGTATTCTTTTTGTAACAGTTAATTCACATTCCTGGCTTACTCAGTTAAATCTGTTAAAGGATGAGTTTATAGCAAAACTTCATGCCTACAAAGTAAAAGATATTGAATTCCGTTTTGGAAGAATTTATATAAATCAAAAAGAAAAAATATATAAGCAACATAATCTAACCTTGTCATCAGAACAGGAACTATGGTTACGAGATATTACAAAAAATATAAAAAATAATGATATGAAACAAACAATGGAAAGTTTGATACAAAAGTATCTTTTGTTTGTAACCCAAATTAATGAAAATATCATAAAAAATCAAGGAGAACACCATGTCTGATTTCAATTTTGTTTTCAAAGAGTATTCTGACGAGGACAATAAAATTTATGAAGATGTAATGAAAAAAATAATGCAGAATATAAAAAATGGGATGTCTTTCAAAGAGGCTGTTGACAGTATTGACATAAAAGATAATGAATTAAAAGGTTTTATAGAAGATGATGCTTTGAAAATACTTATTGCTGAGCTATGTTATGTATCAAAAATACCTTTTGAAGAGTTGGCAGATATGTTAAAGCTTCCGCTGGATACGATAAGAACAGCAAATCTCGAAATGCTTGAAGATATAGCATTGACTCTCAACAACAGTTTCAATAAAGAAGGAAGTGGAAATGCTTAGAAAAGTCAGATTATACTCCTTAAGCACATGTCCTACATGTAAAAAAGTTAAAGAGTTTCTTAAAACTCATGCTATTGACTATGAGATAATTGAAGTTGACACTTTAGATGGCGGTGAACAATGGCTTGCTATGAAGGAGTTAAAAAAAATCAATCCTGCTACAACTTTTCCAACACTGGTAGTTGAAAATGCTGTTGTTGGCTTTGATGAATCAAATCTTAAAAAATTACTCGGAATAGGTCAGAATGACTCCTGATAAACTTTATGAAATTTTAAATAAATATGCCATATCAAAAGGGTTAGAGTTAAATAAGGATACAAATTTTGTTTTTGAACTTATTAATGGATTATTAAAAAATGAACAACGCTATGGATATAGATCATGTCCCTGTAGATTGGCTTCTGGTAATAAGGAAAAAGATTTAGATATTATCTGTCCATGCATCTATAGTTTAGATGATATAAAGGAGTACGGTAGATGTTACTGTGGACTTTATGTATCAAAAGAATATAATGAAGGGAAAATCCCTGAAAAAGTAATTCCTGAAAGAAGAAAAAAATAACCGGGAGGTGTAGAATATGATTTTCAGTGAATTAATAACGCTTAAAGAATTAAAGGAAGACCCATATTTTGTAGAACATATGTTATGGGATACTCAACCACAGGAGATTATGGCACCACGATGCTCAAAATCTGGAGACAAGGTGGTTTACAAAGGTTCAATTAAAGGTTACATCCCTTATATTGATACAACTGACGCAAAGCCTGTGCTTTTTATAATGAGGCATACTGAAATGGATTATGGAGAAACAATAGCGAGAATAGACGAAATTCCAGCAGAGATGCTGAATGAAGCAGTGAACGAAAATAAGGATAAAATATACTTTGGTATGTGCCCTATTAATGAAAAGATAAAACAATGGCTTAAAAAAGAGCTCGGAATTTTATAAACAACTAAAACTTAATAAGTTCCCGAAAACTCATTATTGTGAAAAATATCTTTGATTTTTTGGGAAGGGATTGAGAGCTTGAAGTTGCTCTCAAAATAGGAAGTTTTATACCTGAAAGTTTAGCAGTATAAAGAATATCTTCTGTATCATCTATAAAAATTGCTGATTCAGATTCAAAGGGAATAGTTTCTTTCAGTCTATCCCAAAATTCTATTTTTTCTTTTGGATATCCAAGATCAAAAGATGTGAAAATATCATTGAAATATTGATTAAACCCAGTTTTATTAAGTTTAAGATCTACTACTTTATTATGAGCATTCGTTAAAAGATAAACCTTTTTGCCATTTGAAGTTATAACTTTTAAAAACTCTTCAGCATCTGGATGAGGACTTATGGAATGAGCCAGTTCTTTTTTCAGTTTAAATATATCAAGCCCTGTCCTCAATGACCAGAAATCAATATCAGTCCAGTTAAGTTTGCCTTTTTCTGCTTTATACATTGAAAAAAGTCTTTTCTGAGCCTCTTTAAAACTTAATCCTTCTTTTTCAGAATATTTTTGAGGAACATAAACCTCCCAGAAGTAATCATCATAGTACTTGTCAAGTATTGTTCCATCCATATCCAAAAAGACGGTTTGAATCTCATCAAAAGCTATCATCTTCATCTGCTCTATACCATGAAATATCAATATAAAACTTCATTCTGTCATAAATTTTTTGCAAAATATTACTCAGTTCAAAAAACATTTCCTCATAAAACTGCAGATCTTTCAGTTCTTCTCCTCCAACCATATAGGAATAAACAATTTCATATTCCTCACCCTGCACTAAATCTTTTCTGAAGAATTCTTTTTTTATTAAAATAGGGTCTAAATCAGGATATTCGTTAACTATTTCTTCAAAAAGCTCCCCTAGCTGATTATATTCTTCAATAAAAGGGAGATTAATCACCACTTCAACTTCTACCATATTGTCGAAATTTTCTTCTTCATCTTCAACATCATCTTCATCCAGAAGAATTGAAAAACTTGTTTGATGAGCATTATAGGAAAATGAAACCGTTGCACTTATGGGGTATGGAGGTTTAATTTCTGGCAAAGTCATAGAAAGTTTGCTTTCTTTATTTAAAGAGTACTGTTCAATCAACGTAGCCATATCAAATACATCAAGATAATTTTTGGCTGCATCCATTATTTTCATCTGTAATTCTTCAAACCTGATCACATTGCCTCCTTAACGAGTTGCCTTTAATCTATACAACATTATACCATATAACGATAAGATTCTTTTAAAAGGAGGATTCGCTATGAAGACTGGATATTTTATCACGGGAACAGACACAGGAGTTGGCAAAACCATTGTTACCGCTGCAATATTGAGAAGTTTTATAAAAAAGGGGTTAAAGGTTGGAGCTATGAAGGTTATTGAAACAGGCTGTCTTAATAAAGATGGGATACTTCTTCCAGGTGATGGAATGCTTTTAAGAGATATGGCTGAAATGAATGATTCACTGGATTTGATTACTCCTGTTAAGTTTGAAAACCCTGTAAGCCCTCTTGTTGCCTCCAAACTTGAAAATATAGAAGTTGATATTGAAAAAATTTTTAGATGCTTCGATACTCTTAAGAAAAAATATGACTATGTTTTAGTTGAAGGAATCGGTGGGTTAATGGTACCAATTACTAAAGACGAAAAGAAAAAATCAACATTTTACTTTGTCAGAGATTTAATAAAAGATCTGGGCTTATCAGTCATAATTGTAACTAGACCAACTCTTGGAACAATTAATCACACGCTCCTTACGCTGGAAGCATTAAAAAGCAAAAAAATTCCTGTTAAAGGTTTTATTATTAATTTTTCAGAACCTGCTAAAAAAGATATTGCTGAAAAAACAAATTCTCAGGTTTTAAAAGAATTGGTTGACGCCCCATGTCTGGGTGTGCTGCCATATTTAACAGAACTAAGCAAAGATAAAATAGGAGAAACAGCGCTAAAAAATTTTAATATTGAAGCGTTAATTTCTCAATAAAAACTATAAAGAATCCGAATATATTGAAGCGGAATAAACTTTTACAGGATTATTATTTTCATCTAATATCACAATTCTTGGCTTATGTGAGGAAATTTCATTTTCCGTTAGATAGCCGTAAGAAAAAATAACAATTCTATCTCCTGGAGAAGCTTTTTTGGCTGCAGGTCCATTAAGACCTATTGTTTTTGTACCTTTTTTAGCAGGTATAACATAGGTATCAAATCTTTCTCCATTGCTCATATTGCTAATCCAGACCCTTTCATAAGGTAAAATTCCAGAAAGCTCGAGAAGATTCGTGTCAATACTTACAGAGCCCTCATAAAATAAATTGGTCTCTGTCACCTTCGCCAGATGTAATTTTGCTCTTAAAAAACTTCTCAACATAATTACTCTGTTTCTATGATTTTAGGAACTCTAAAAAATTTATCTGTTGATTGTGGTGCATTTTTTAAAGCTTCTTCTCTTGATAGAGATTTTATTACCTCATCTTCTCTGAATACATTACTTAATTCAATCACATGTGAAGTGGGTTCTATTTCTCTGGTATCTATTTCACTCAGTTTTTCAACATACTCAAGAATTCTACTTAACTGGTCCTGATAAATGTCCCGTTCTTTGTCATCAAGCTCAAGTCTACTAAGCATTGCTATGTGCTTTACCTCATTTGTTGAAATTTTCATTCTTTATACCCTCTCTAAATTTACAATTTTTGGTGCTAATTTTTTAACGCCTATGCCCGGAAAGTTAACAACCACTTTTAAATCATCTCCTTCACCATAACATTCTCTAACAATCCCAATACCCCATGTTGGATGTTTGACTTTACAGCCTATCACAAAAGGCGGTTTTATTTTGGCTCGTTCAGGTTCTTTTTTTACAGGTGCAAATGTAGAGTAATCTTTTCTCATACAAGTGCAATACTCCGGAGGAATATCTTTAATAAAGCTAGATGGTTCTTGTTTCTGAACTTTGGAATAAAGCTTTCTCTGCCTTGCTGATGTAATGAATAGAAGATTCTTTGCTCTTGTCATTCCTACATAGAATAATCTTCTCTCCTCCTGTAATTCTGATGGATTATCAAGAGCCTTAAAGTATGGCAGGATCCCTTCCTCACAACCCACTATAAAAACAACAGGGAACTCAAGTCCTTTTGCAGCATGCAAGGTAAGAAGCGAAACATAGTTTTTATTGCTCTCCCATGTATCTACATTTGAAAAGAGTGCAATTTTATCAAGAAAATCTCTGACAGGCATTTTTTCAGCAGAACTGAGGAACTCTAAAACATTTTGAATTCTGTCTTCCTCAATTTCTTCAAGATAGCCTGTTGCATTTAATATATCTTTAATCATTGATGCGGAATCTTTATAATCTTTTACGGAAAGCTCATCAATCAATGTAGTAAAAGATAAAAGCTTTTCCTTAAAACCTGCCGATACTGTATCATCTTTTATCATTCTTTTTATGGCTTCGTAGTTTGATATCTTCTGTTTTTGTGCTTCATTTTCAATTTTTGTTATTGCTGATGCTCCAATCCCTCTTGGCGGTGTATTTATTATTCTCATAAGGCTCACATTGTCTTCTTTGTTCAAAATAAAACGCATATAAGCAAGCACATCTTTTATTTCTTTACGATGATAAAAACTAACTCCACTGACAACCTGATATGGAATTTCTTCTATACGCAAAGCCTCCTCTATTGCTCTTGCCTGAAGAACTAATCTGTAAAGAATAGCAAAATCTTTATACTCATATTTACCTTTAAGATAAAGTTCTCTTATATTTTTTGCTATATATTTGGCTTCATCTTCTTCATTATTTAATTGACAATAGAAAACTTTGTCTCCCCAATCTCTATCTGTCCATAGGCTTTTTGGTTTCCTATCTGAATTCTTTGAAATCATAGCAGTAGAAGCAAGAATAATATGTTTTGTGGAACGATAATTCTGTTCAAGTTTAACTACCTTAGTCTGAGGAAAGTCTTTTTCAAACTCCAGAATATTATAGACATTTGCGCCTCTAAACTTGTAAATACTCTGGTCGTCATCGCCAACAGCACAGATATTTTTATGATACTTACAGAGTTGATGCAGTAGCATATACTGAGATTTATTTGTGTCCTGAAATTCATCAACAAGAATATATCGGAATTGTTCAGAATATCTTTTAAGTAGGTCTTCATTTGCGTTGAACAACTCTATGACACACAGTATTAGATCATCAAAATCCAGAGCATTGTATTTCTTAAGCTCATTCTGATAGCGCATATATATCCTGCCAAGTCTTTCTTCAAACTCATAACCCTCAGTATTTGCAATATAATGTTCAGGAGTTATTAAATTTGATTTCAAATTACTTATTTTTGTTACAACGCACTTACATAAAGCTTCGTGCATGTTCATATCTTTCAAAATTCTCTTTACAAGCCCTGCCTGATCATCTTCATCGTAGATTATAAAGTCTCTTTTATAGCCAAGACTGTCAATATGAGCTCTTAAAATTCTTACACATAGCGAATGAAAAGTTCCTATCCAAGTATTTTTCCAATTGCCATTACACATCTTGAAAATTCTTTCCTTCATCTCGTTAGCTGCCTTATTGGTAAAAGTTACAGCAAAGATTGAGGCTGGATGAAAACCCACTTCTTTAGTGAGATAGGCATACTTATAAGTTATTACTCTTGTTTTTCCACTTCCCGCACCTGCAAGCACAAGAAGTGGTCCTTCACAATAAACTACTGCTTCCTGTTGAGCCGGATTTAATTCCGACAGGGGGAAATCTTTCATGGCCACACCCCTTTATATTTTTATTTTAAATCAAACTATTCAACAGTAACACTCTTCGCAAGATTTCGGGGTTGATCCACATCACATCCCCTTAAAACAGCAATGTAATAAGCAAACAACTGAAGCGGAACTGTAAAAATAACAGGGCTTAAATAAGGATTTGATCCCTCAATATATAACAATTTATCTGATAGACGATTTAAAAGCTCTTTATTAGTATCTGTAATGGTTATTACAAAACCATCCCTCGCCTTTATTTCCTGAACATTTGAAATGGTCTTCTCCAGTAGACTACCATTTGATGTAATAAAAACAACAGGAAAATTTTCTTCAATTAAAGCGATAGGACCATGTTTCATCTCACCTGCTGCATACCCTTCTGCATGAATATAAGATATTTCTTTGAGTTTTAAAGCTCCTTCTAAAGCAACAGGATAGTTTATTCCTCTGCCTAGATACAAAAAATTCGGTTTTCTATAGACTTCCTTAACAATGGTCTGTATATCCGTATCAAGTTTCAAAGTATCTTCTATCTTTCTTGGTAGAGCCATTAAATCTATAACCAAATCCTGAGCCATTTCTTTGTTAATTTTGCCTCTTGATAATGCAAGTGCAAGACTGAGTATATAAAAAGCTACTACTTGGGATGTGAAAGCTTTTGTTGAAGCAACACCTATTTCAGGACCTGAACGTGTATAAAAAATATAATCAGACTCACGTGAAACCGTGCTTCCAATGACATTACATATACTTAACGTCTTGATTCCGCTTTTTTTTGCATACCGCAAAGCTGCCAGAGTGTCTGCTGTTTCTCCTGATTGAGTGACAGCAACAAAAAGAGAATTTTTACCAAAAGGTACTTTTCTATATCTAAACTCTGATGCAATATCAACTTCTACAGGAAGTTCGCACATTTCTTCAATCATATACTTACCAATAAGACATGCATGATATGAAGTTCCACAAGCTACAAGATAAAGTCTTTCAAACTCTTTCATATACTGAGGCATTAATCCCCATTCTTCATAAACAACCTCTCCATCTGACAAAACTCTTCCTCTTATTGTATCGGCAATTGCTCTTGGCTGTTCATATATTTCCTTGAGCATATAATGTTTAAAGCCCCCTTTTTCTGCCATTGATGGTGTCCATGCTATAGTGTGTACTTTTTTTTCTTTCTCTTCCCCATTAAGATCGTAAATCTTAAAACCTTCTTTACTTAAAAGAACCATCTCTCCATCTTCAAGGAAAACTACATTCCTACAATAATTCAAAAAAGCTGGAATATCAGATGCTATAAATCTTTCTTCATCCGATACCCCAATTACAAGAGGGCTTTCCATTCTGACACCTATAAGCATATCAGGTTCTTTTCTATCTATTAAAACTATCGCATAAGAGCCTCTAAGCCTCTGACATGCTTTTCTTACAGCATCTACAAGAGAGAGTTTCTTCCTGTATTTTCCAATTAAATGTGCAATGACTTCTGTATCTGTTTCTGAATTAAATTTATATCCTTCTGCTTCCAGTTCTTTCTTAAGCTCGATATAGTTCTCAATGATTCCATTATGAACCAGAGCAATTGAATCTGATAAATGCGGATGGGCATTTTCATTTGAAGGCTTTCCATGAGTTGCCCATCTTGTATGCCCAATTGCAGATGTACTGAAAGTAGATGGTTTTATTAAACTTTCAAGATTACTAATTTTCCCTTTGCACTTTACAATCTCAATCTGAGAATCGTTTACAAATGCAAGACCTGCAGAATCATAGCCTCTATATTCAAGTTTTTTCAAACCTTCAAGTATGATATTTATTGCATTTTTATTTCCTATGTAACCTATAATCCCGCACATTACTTTTGCTTTCTCCTTTTCTTTGCCCAACCTTCTATGTTTTTTTGTGGAGTTCTGCTTATTGCAAGAGCATCAGAAGGAACATCATCAACTACTGTCGAACCAGCAGCAATGTATGCTCCTTTGCCAACTTTTACAGGAGCCACAAACTGAGAATCACTCCCAACAAATACATCATCCTCTATTATTGTTTTATTTTTTTTCTTGCCATCATAGTTGCATGTAATTGTTCCAGCTCCAATGTTTACATTACTACCTATTTCAGCATCACCAATATAACTGAGATGGGCGGCTTTTGTACTATCTCCGATAGTTGATTTCTTAACTTCAACAAAATTGCCAATTCTACATCCTTTACCAATAACAGTTTCAGGCCTTATATGAGCGAAAGGACCAACTGTTGAACCTGAATTAATATGAGCTTTTTCCACTACTGTGCAGTCTTTTATCTGAACATTATCTTCAATAATGCTGTTTTTAATTCTAACGCTTTGATAAATAATACAATTCTGCCCAATTATTGTATCTCCTTCAAGAAAAACATTTGGATATATTACAGTATCTTTGTCAATCTTAACTGAAGGAGACACCCAGACTGTTTCAATATCATAAAATGTAACTCCGCTTTCCATAAACTGTTTGACAACTTTATCTCTTAAATGCTTTGTTGCCAAAAAAAGCTCATATCTTGTGTTTATACCAATAAGTTCATCTTCTTTAGCCATTGGATATGCCTGAACTGCACATCCTTTTTCTACTGAAATCTCAACAATGTCAGTCAGATAGAATTCCCCTTTTTTGAGATTTTTCTTTATATTTTTAACAAGTTCCAGAATTTTTGCATTCATTATATAAATTCCACTGTTTGCTTCTTTTATTAATTGTGCATCCGATGTCATATCTGTATTCTCTATAATTTTTTTTACATTTCCCTTATTATCTCTAAGAATTCTTCCATAAGAATGCTCTCTTTCAGGATAAAAAGAAAGAATCGCCAAATCGACTTCATTGTTTTGAAAAATATCGATGAATTTTAGAAGTGTTTCTGGTGTTATCAGTGGCGTATCTCCATTAACAACAAGTACGTTATCACTCATTAAATAAGGCATAGAGCATAAAACAGCATGAGCTGTTCCCTTTGGCTCATCTTGAAAAACTATTTTCACATTATAATTTTTTAAATGCTCAACAACTCTATTCATTGAAGGATTTATAACTACAAAAATATTTTCTGGATTTAATTTTCCTGCACATTCAATTACATAATCTATTATTGGTTTATCAAAAATTTTATGGAGCACCTTTGGTTCAGATGACTTCATTCTTGTTCCAAGTCCTGCAGCAAGTATTACAACATCCAGCTTTAACATATCCTCAATCACTTCCTACAAGTTATTGTTTGTGGTGCTGTTATGCCAGCAGAAAGTATTATTTTTATCCCTTCCTGAACAGATATATCTGTATGAAATACACTATCCTCTTCAAACAGAACAACTTCACCGAGATACAAATTATTTGTGGGGATATAAACCGTTACAAGTTTTTTCCCCATATCATTGTCCTTTAAAATACACTCTTTTGTCTGAAATCCGAAAACAAAACTTCCTTTTCTCGGATACTCAACAACCACAACCCTTTGAAATGATGCTTTATTTTCTGGTGAAAATGCATCAAATAGTTGTTTCAATGAAGAATAAAGGCTTTTAAAAAGCGGGATTTTAAGAAAAAGTAACTTTTCAATACTATCCAGCAATTTTTTCCCGAATACATTTGTGGATATAAAACCAACAACAAAGACTACAATTAGAGCGGTAATAAAACCTAATCCTGAGATATGTCTACCAAAAATGAAATCATATACAGGACTTAAAAGACCATCAACAATTTTGAAAAGCTGAAATACTATGAAAATGCTTATAGCTATAGGAATTGTTACTATTAGACCTGCAATAAAATTTCTTTTAAAAGTTAGTCTAATAGATGGTTCCATTCCTACGCTACAGCCTTGTTCATTGCCTCATCTGGAATATCAAAATTTGCATATACATTCTGCACATCATCATGCTCCTCCAGAGCATCTATGAGTTTTAACATCTGATCAGCAACATCTCCCTCTACAGAAACATAATTTTTAGGTAACATCGTAACCTCTGCCAGTGAAACCGAAATACCAGAAGCCTCAATATGTGATTTTACTGTGTTTAAATCTTCAGGAGACATTATAATTTCATAGTTATCCTCTGTAGGGTCATTTTTCACATCTTCAGCACCTGCCTCAAGTGCAAGTGAAATTAAGGTATCCTCATCAACTGCTTTTTTATCAATAAGAATATATCCTTTTTTGTCAAAAATCCACGATACACATCCAGATTCCCCTATACTTCCGCCATGTTTTGTAAGAATATGTCTTATGTCAGACACGGTTCGATTTTTATTATCAGTCATGGCTTCTATTAAAAGCGCTACACCCCCAGGACCGTATCCTTCATAAACTACTTCTTCGTAGGAAGTTCCTGCAAGCTCTCCAGTTCCCTTCATGATTGCTCTTTTTATATTATCCATTGGCATATTTACTTCCCTTGCCTTGTCAATTGCGACTCTTAAACGAGGATTTTTTTCAGGATCTCCACCTCCAAGACGTGCTGCTACAGATATTTCTTTTACAAGTTTCGTAAAAATCTTACCTTTTTTTGCATCTACATGAGCTTTTTTATGTTTGATCTGTGCCCATTTGGAATGTCCAGCCACGCTAACCTCCTAAAAAGGTGGAATATTCTTAATAATAATAAGATATTTAACATTCTGTCAAATTCTCAGTTGCTCTATAGTATTTAATGCATCAATGAATAAAGAGTTTTTCATTCCCCTGAATGTTAATTCTTTTACAAATAAGGATTTTTGAGCTCTTAAAAACTCAACTCTATCCAAAATCCCTGTAATACTGCATATTTCATCAACAAACTCTGGCAGAATAGGAACTTCAAAGAAGCCATCACCGGTCTGTATGAATTTTTTAAAAAGAGAATTACCTTCCAAACTTATAAAAATTTTTTCTACTATATCCCGTTGAAACATTAGATATTCCTTTAAAATGTCAAAATTCTCTTTTAAAGATTTATCAATAAATTGTCCATCCCATATTAATGGAGCATCAGCATAAAAGCCCTTACATTCCCTGAAAGCTCCCCTTTTTTTGTCTACTATTACCAGATCTTGCAGAACTTCAGGAAATGTTACAGAAAATGGAATAATTCGACATTGAAGCGGTTTTAACTGATTATGGATTGTACACAGAGAATTTTTAAGTAATCTGCATCTTGTTTTTAATCTGTTACCACCAATAAAATCTCCAGTTATGTAAAATCCTCTATATTTTATACTAATATCATCCAGATAAACTCTGTGTTCTGCGTTAAATGGTTGTATTTTTCGAAACCCTAAAGTAATAGGGAAAAATTTAAAAAGTTTTACTATTTCTTTCAGAGTTAGAATTGTTGCTCCTCCGCAACATATGGAGGAGCAATCTGTGACACATTGAAATTTTATTGGCTTATTCACATTTTATAAAGCTTCATCACTTCATCTCTTGAAATTATGGCCTCTAAATCAGGAGGAAATCCACAATCTGATAAAAAATTAAAAATATTTTCTTTCCCTCCTTCCTGTCTGTCAACAAGAACAATAACCTTTTTAACAAAAATGCCCTCATCCTTAAACCTTGTGATCGCCTGAATTGTTGAGCTTCCTGTTGTAATTACATCATCAATTACAACAACACTATCACCAGCTTGAATATTTCCTTCAATCCACTGCATTGTTCCATGCTCTTTAGGCTTCTTGCGAACAACAAGGGCTTCAACAGGCTTACCTTTAAGATATGAAGTGTATGCAACTGCCATAGCTATTGGATCTGCACCCAGAGTAAGTCCTCCTATCCCTTTTATATCTGAATCTGCAATCATATCATAAATAATATTCCCGATCAAATAAAGTCCCTCTGGTGATAGAGTTACTGCTTTACAATTAAAATAATAATTACTCAATTTACCAGATACTAGCTTAAAACATGGTACTTCACTGTATCTAAAAGCTTTTTCGTAAATAAGCTTTATCAGCCTATCTTTCATCTGCTGTCGTTCTGTATAGCTGTCTTTCACAATATTTACCAATGCCTTAATACAAACAGCAACATTATTAGTAAGTTCTTTCCTGTTTTTCAGACTCGCATATCTCTTTTACAGTATCTTTTACAAGCTTCCCATCTTCCCAAACCTTTTCGCTAACCTTTCTGCATTTTGTTGATGGATCTTTATAGTAATAGTCACTTGCAGGCTCAGCTTTGTAATACCCTCTTCCATCTTCTGTTTTATATTCAACAGGTCTCCCACTTTGATAGGCTTCACGAGAACCTCTTACTGAGATATCAGCTAAGGTTGCACCGAAGAGAGCTCCAAGTCCTGCTCCGATAACTCCACCACGCCATCTATTGTGTTTATCAAGAAGTACTCCTGCTGCACCACCAACAACTGCTCCAGTTCCAGCTCCTTCGTAATGATATTGACTGAGTTGTCCGCAGGCTACACTAAAAACCATCAACAAAGCTAACATTAAAGCTAAAACCTTCATGACTGCCTCCTGCTTTTTCTTTTATTTTAACCTAAAAGGCTCAAAAACTACTCTATTTCTTCCAGACTGCTTTGCTTTATATAATGCCTTATCAGCATTCTGAATTATTTTATCCACAGATAATCTTGCTTCATCAGCGTAGGTTGTATATCCAATGCTTACAGTTAATTTTATTTCCTGACGGCTAACAGTATGAAATACCGCATTTTCAACAGTCTGACGCAACTTTTCACTGAGATGCTCTGCCTCATTTTGGTCTGTTGAGGGCATTAGCAAGCAAAACTCCTCTCCTCCATATCTTCCTACTGTCACTTTATGTGGAAGAGTTGCCAGACATAAGCCAACAAGTTCCATCAATACCCTATCTCCAGTCAGATGTCCAAAAGTATCATTGATTTTTTTAAAAAAATCAATATCAAGGAGAGCTACACTTAAAGGTTCTTTATATATATTACACCAGTTCAATTCTTCATTAATTCGTTCAATTAAGAAACCTCTATTGTACGCACCTGTTAAAGGGTCTTTTGTTAAGAGTTTATCAAAATCTCTTTTAATTTCAACAAGTTGCTGCGCCTTCTGAATTTTCATCAAAAGTTCACATTTCATAAATGAATCTGCAATATAGTCAAAAACTTCAAACTCATAAAGCTGATGAAGAATAGAAGGTGTTCGTTTTTTTATTATTGTAATTAAAGGAATTTCTCTAATAGATGGTGCGGCTGTAATTGTCTCAATTAAAGATCGATGTAATTTTGAAAACTTGTAAAGGTCAAAAAGAATAATCTCTGGTTTTAATTTATAAACCTGATCAATGAATGCAGTGTCTATAGGAAATATATTACATCCTGAAGCTTCATCTGTTAAAAAATCTTTAACTTTTTTTGCCAGTTCTGATCTATTTGTTCCAAAGACCACTTGCATAGACAGCATTATTTCAAAGTATATTCCATTTTATATTTCCATGTAAAGAGGATTATTTCACTTATGAAAATATGCTCCGTCATTTATTTTAAATACTTCAAGGCTACTTTAAATTGTTTATATCAAATTTGACATCTTTTTCATCTCAATGATATAAAAATATATAGTTTGCGGGCGTAACTCAGCGGGAGAGTGTCAGCTTCCCAAGCTGAAGGTCGCGGGTTCGAATCCCGTCGCCCGCTTTTTTGTTGGAGGGAAGTTGTCAACATTAAAAGAAGGAGATTTAGCTCTCTTAATTGATTCAAAGGGAAGAAAATATCTTATCACGTTGAAAAAAGATGTATCTTTTTCTTTTCATAAAGGTAATGTAGCATTAAATGATATAATAGGTAAGCCTGATGCTATTAAAGTACTGTCAACCCATGGAGAACCTCTTTTGGTTTTTAAACCCTCTCTTGAAGATTACGTTCTTAAAATGAAAAGAGGTGCCCAGATAATCTATCCAAAGGATATATCAAGACTTCTAACACTTCTTGATATATTCCCTGGTGCAAAGGTATTTGAAGCAGGAACTGGATCTGGAGCTTTAACTCTTCATCTTTTAAGAGCTGTAGGACAGACTGGCAGAGTTGTTTCATGTGAAAAAAGAAAAGAATTTTATGAAACTGCAAAGACAAATATCGAAAAATTCATCGTCAATGAACCATCTGGAGAATTAACTCTCTTAAATAAAGACATTTCAGAAAAAATAGATGAAAAGGATTTTGATAGACTGATTTTTGATCTTACTGAACCATGGCTTTTTCTTGATAAAGCCGTTGAAATGTTAAAACCTGGAGGACTTATTGGCTGTTATCTTACAACGGTTCTTCAAATTTACAGTCTAATGGAAGAATTTGAAAAGAATTTTTCTAAGAGTCTTTACAAAATCGGAATTTTTGAACTTCTTGAAAGAAAATGGGAAAAGGAGGGCTTAAGTCTCAGACCAGCATTAAGAATGGTCGCCCATACTGGATTTATTGCTGTTTTTAGAAAGCTTTCATGAAATTCAAATGTCTTCTTATAAATCCTTGGATTTATGACTTTGCTGCCTATAATTTCTGGGCAAAGCCTCTTGGATTATTAAAGGTTGCTGAATTCCTAAGCCAGTTTAATGTAGAGCTCTTTTTAATCGATTGTTGTAATTCATTCAAAATTAAAAAATACGGAACAGGGAAATACAGAGCAGAAGTTGTGGAAAAACCCGAGATTCTAAAAAAGATTCCAAGAAAATATAAAAAATATGGAATTTCAACTGAAGAATTCATTGCAAATTTAAAGAATCTGGGCTCTGTTGATTTCATATTTGTAACCTCAATAATGGCTTACTGGTGGTATGGAGTGAAAGAAGTTATCGAAATTTTAAGAAACTATTTTATTAATACACCAATAATTCTCGGTGGAATTTATGCCACACTGTATAAAGAACATGCAGAAAAACAGATAAATGCTGATTTTATTTATAAAGGACATATTAATATAAGAATAATACATGAACTCGAACGGATTGGGTTAAAGCTTGAACGGATTACTGATAAACCGAAATATTGGTGGCAGATGGGATTTTACAGAGAACTGCCTTACGCTCCGATTTTAACATCAACTGGATGTCCTTTCAAGTGCCCATATTGTGCATCCTCCATTTTATATGAGTCATTTGAACAGAGATTGTTAAATGAAATTATGGAAGAAATTGAAGCATTACATTTAACAGGAGTTAGAGATTTTGCCTTCTATGACGATGCTCTTCTTTATAAATCTGACATACACATAAAGCCATTGCTTAAAAAAATCATTGCAAAAAATCTGGATCTCAGATTTCATACTCCCAATGGAGTTCACGCTCGTTTTATAGATAAAGAACTTGCTCAACTTATGAAATACTCAGGATTTAAAACACTAAGACTAAGCCTTGAAACTGTTGATATAAAAAGACAGTTAGAAACTGGAGGAAAGGTAACAAATGATGAACTTGAAAAAGCAGTTTATTCTTTAAAAGAAGCAGGTTTCGCATCTCAGGACATTGGAGTCTATATAATGTATGGACTTCCAGGACAGAGTTTTGATGAGTTAAGGGCAGGAGTTGATTTTCTTAAAAATTTAAAGGTTCGTATTCACTTGAACGAATTTTCACCAATCAAAGGAACTTATTACTGGCAGGAGTTTGTAACAAAAAATATTATTACTGATGAATTAGACCCCCTTTTAACAAATAACTCAATTTTTTCAGAAATTTTTGCTGGATATAACAGAGAAGATATTAAAAAACTGAAAATTGAAGTTAACAACTTTAATTTGATATTATAAGTCTCAGTATTTTTACAAAAGCTAAGATGCAGCTACTCTGTCCTTGCAGGTGTAATTATATGAGCAATATCCGTGTATATTGTATAATTTATAACAAATTTTTCATTGCAGGAGGCTTAATGTGATAAAAACACTCAGAAAAAATGCGAAATATTTTTATTTTTTGTTTTTTCTTGTTATTATTACCTTTGTGTTCTGGGGGGTTGGAACAGTAGATAAAAAACATACGGAGGTTATAGCAGAAGTGGCCGGACAGAAAATTACAGCAGAGAGATTCTGGAGAAACTACGAAGAAACAAGAAGAGTTTATAGAGAAGCTTTTAAAGAAAAGGCTGCTGAGATGGAACAGGGACTGAAAGAAAGAATTCTTGAAAATTTAATAAATGAAGAAGTTCTGCTTTATTTTGCAAAGAAATATGACATAGAAGCAACAGACAGAGAAGTTCAAGATGCTATCCTGCATGATCCTCGGTTTAAAAGAAATGGAGTGTTTCAGCGAGATGTGTACTTTCAAATTTTAAAACTAAACAGAATCACTCCTGCACAATACGAGTCTTCTTTAAAACGAGATATAACTGTTGGAAAAGCTCTGCAGGTTATTGCATTAGCAAACGACAGAAGTGATATATCTGACGAAGCTTTTATTAAATCCTTTTTAAATGCATTCAAATCAAATATTCCTGTAAAAATTAATAAAGAAGCTTTATCATGATTTAAGAGGCTATGGAAAAATTTTTTGATCAGATAAGATGGCAGGATTTAGTTGATATAGCTATTGTTTCTTTTATTATCTACAAAATTTTTATCCTCGTTAAAGGAACCCGCGCAGCAAGAATGCTTGTTGGAGTTGGTTTATTGCTGGCAATCTCTTTAATTTCAAGATTTTTTGAGCTATATACTCTTGACTGGCTTATTCAGAACTTCTGGGCTCAGATAGTAATAGTACTGATAATTCTTTTCCAGCCTGAGATAAGAAAAGCTCTTGCTCAGATGGGAGAGACTCCTTTATTTCACAGGTTTAGTTCAGCAGAAGAGATGAAAACGATAGAAGAAATAGTTAAGGCATCACAATCACTTGCTAATAAAAAAATAGGTGCATTAATTGTTTTTGAAAGAGATGTCACTCTATCCGAATATATAGAAATCGGAATACCCCTTGATGCAAAGGTTACTAAGGAATTATTAATAAGTATTTTTCATCCAACAAGTCCTATTCATGATGGTGCTGTTATTATAAAGGGAAACAGGGTAGTTGCTGCTGGATGCTTTCTTCCTATAAAGCTCGGTGCAGATTTAAGCAAAGCCTATGGAACAAGGCATCGAGCTGCTCTAGGCATTACAGAAGAAACCGATGCCGTGGCAATTATAGTTTCAGAGGAAACAGGTTCAATTTCACTTGCAGTAAATGGACGACTTGAAAGCAATCTTGATATGGAAAAATTAAGACAGAAGTTAACAAATCTATTCACAAAAGATAGAGAAAGAAAATGAATAAAATTTTGAAAAATTTTTTAACAAAAAATCTGACATTTAAGTTAATATCCATTGCTTTAGCCTTATTTTTATGGTTTTTTGTTACATTTAGAGGTCAGACAGATACAGTCATTGATGTTCCTTTAGAATTCAAAAATACCCCATCAGAAATGGAAATTTTAAAACAGAGCGTGAAAAAGATAACACTTGCAATTTCGGCAAGAGAAAGAATTTTAAAAGAATTAGCACGAAATAATATAAGGGTAGTAGTTGATCTGTCAAATGTCAAAATTGGAGAAAATTCAATTGCTATAACAAAATCTTCTGTAAAGATTCCAAGAGGTATTGAGATATTAAGAATAGAGCCCTCTCAAATTAAGATATATATGGATCAGAAATCTCATAAAGTAGTTCCTGTAAGAGTTGTACTGCTAGGAAATCCAGCAAAAGGTTTTAGTATCGTATCAGTAACGTCAAATCCTGCTAATTTAAAAATAGAAGGAGCTAAAAAAGAACTTGACAGAATTCGTGCTATTAAAACAGAACCGGTTGATATAGAAGGAATTAATGAAGACTTAAGAGTTCAAGTCAAAATAGACCCTGAAGGAAGAATTTTCAGAACAGAGAAGGACATAGTAGAAGTAAATGTTGCAGTAAAGAGGAAGTGATGGAACTATTTGGAACAGATGGCATTAGAGGAACAATAAACATTTATCCAATGGTACCTGAATTATGCATGGAAGTAGGAATGGCTTTATGTTTTATTTTGAAAGAAAGGCTACCCCATAAACCAAAAGTACTAATAGGCAAGGATACAAGAATATCAGGATATGTAATAGAATCAGCTTTAACAGCAGGGATTACATCAATGGGAGGAGATGTTTATCTGGCAGGACCTATTCCAACTCCAGCAATTGCTTTTCTGGTTAAAAGCATGCGTCAGGATGCAGGAGTGGTAATTTCAGCATCGCATAATCCATTTTATGACAATGGAATTAAAATATTTTCACATGATGGATTCAAATTTTCAGAAGAACTTGAGAATAACATTGAAAGACTTTTACAGGATTCAGAATTTCCAATGAATAGACCTTTGGCTCAGGATCTTGGTAAGGCTTTCAGAGTTGATGATGCTGTTGGAAGATATATAGAATTTGTTAAGTCAACCCTGCCTAAAAACTTTAGTTTTGAAGGACTCAAAGTGGTTATAGATCCTGCAAATGGAGCAGCTTACAAAATCACACCAATACTTTTCAGAGAACTTGGCGCTCAGGTTATAACAATCAATGATAAACCTGATGGATTGAATATAAACAAAGGATGTGGAGCTCTCTATCCTGAAGGATTAATAAAAAAAGTTAGAGAAACAGGTTCTCAGCTTGGAATTGCCCATGATGGAGATGCAGACAGGACAATTCTTGTGGATGAAAAAGGTAGCCTTGTTGATGGTGATTTGATTTTAACTGTCTGGGCAGATGAATTAAAAAAAGAAGAAAAACTTAAGAAAAATACTGTTGTTGGAACTGTTATGACAAATTTGGGAATTGAAAACTATCTTAAAGAAAAGGGAATAAAAATGATAAGAACAAATATTGGTGATAAATATGTTGTTGATGAGATGCTTAAATGCGGATATAATCTTGGAGGAGAACAGTCAGGACATATAATATGTCTTGATTATTCCTGTACTGGCGATGGTGCTATTACATCTGTTCAAATGGCATATATAATGATGAAAAATAATAAAGCTTTAAGCGAGTTAATACAAGATATCCATAGATATCCACAGGCTTTAAAAAATATAAAAATTCCTGAAACTTTTTCAAAATATGAAGTCTTGAAAAGACTGGAGGCTTTGAGTTCAGAAATAGGGAAACTTCAAAAACAAATAAAAGGAAGAATACTTATAAGACCTTCAGGCACAGAACCAAAAATCAGAATTATGGTGGAAGATGAAGACAATGAAAAAGTGCAAAACCTGATAAACAAAATTGAAGAACTGATAAAACAGAAACTTAAAAGTTAATAACCTCTTCTAGTTAAATGCCTGTTATTTTAAGCCTACTGTTTGGAATAGTTCTTGGACAGATTTTCATCTATTTCCCTTTACCAGTAACATTAGTTTCATTGGTCATTTTCCTATCTTTCCTGAAACGAAATAAATTTTTAGCAATTCTGATAGTTTTATCCTTAGTTTCAGGAATTAGTTACAGCAACCATATCAATTCAAATAAACAACAGAAGTTCAGAGATATAACTGCAATAGGACATATAAAAAATGTAAATCAAAACATCTATAATTTTCGGATTGTTGAATCTAATAAAGCAGCGTTAAAAAATACAAACCTGAAAGTTTATTCCAGAGAGACTCTTCAGGACGGAAAAAGCTATTTGATTGAGTGTATCTATAGTAAAACATATAAAAATCCATATCAATCTGAAAATCCAATATGTTATGTTAAAAACACACAATTACTAAGCAAGTCCTATAAAACACGCTTTGATGAACTTAGAGACAAAATAAACACAAAAATAGAAGAAACGATTAGCAAAAATCTATCCGGAAGTCTTATTGCCATGACAACCGGGGAAAGGGTATCAATTCCTGATGAGATTAAAGACGATTTTCGAAAAACAGGACTGATTCATATTTTAAGTATTTCAGGAGCACACTTCAGCCTTTTATTTACAATATTTTTTATTGTATTCAAATTTATTTTCAAACGACTTCCTTATAAATTGCTTGTAAGACTTACAATTTACATTAAACCTTCTCAATTGAGTATTCTTTTTTGTTTTCCTGTAATTTTGGGTTATTATCTGATTGTTGAACCCAACTATCCATCAACAAGATCATTTATTATGGCAACTCTTTTTATGACAGGTGTTCTTTCAGAAAGAAAATCTATATGGATTTTTACAGTAAGTTTTGCATGTCTTATAATTTTGATTTTCCAGCCAGATGCAATAAAGGATGTTTCTTTTCAGCTAAGCTTCCTTGCAACAGCTGGCATTGGTTTCATTTCTGATATCTACAAGCATTTCAAAGGCAAAATCCATAATAAAGTTTTAGCATATATTTTATTAAGTTTTCTTGTAAGCGTTTCCGCAACATTGATAACAGCACCTGTTATAATTTATAAGTTTCATTATCTCTCCCTGATAGGATCTGTAACAAACCTTACAGCAGGATTATTGATAGGAATGGTTCTTTTCCCTTTGCATATCTGCTTTGTAGCATTTTTTTTAATTACAGGTACCTATCCTTTACCTGAATTAATCGATTTTATCGGCACTGTATCATTCAAACTGATGCATGTTCTTGCATCTTTCAACTATTCTTCAATATTAATCCCTCCAGTTTCTCAGGGAGTAGTGATTATATTTTATCTCTCAATATTTATTGTTTTATTGAGTTACTACTGCTTCAAAGGAAAATTAATGAAACTTTGCTATGGACTGTCAATTCTTTTAGTGTTTTGCTCAATTCTGATACCAATAGCAACGTTTATAAAAGAAAAGGAAAATTTAAAAATGACATTTCTTGATGTTGGACAGGCAGAGTCAACTGTTTTGGAAACACCATCAGGAGTTTTTTTAATAGATACAGGGAAAACAGGATGGGAGATAACTCAGTTTCTTAGAGCAAAGGGAATTAATGAGATTAATGCTTTAATTATTACACATGAGCAAAAAGACCATGCAGGTGGATTTGAAAGAGTTATTAAAAATTTCAAACTGAATGAAATCTGGGACAATGGATATATAGAGTATAATAAGCAAATTCTTCCAGATAAAATAGTAATCAGACATCTTGCAAGAGGTGATGTTTTGCAGATTGATAACTGCAGTTTCACAGTGCTTCATCCATACAGCGAGTTCTGGACATCTTCTTTGTCAAGAGATAGTAATGAACTAAGCCTTATATTCAAGTTTAAATGCTTTAACAAAAACTATCTCTTGACATCAGATGCAGGGAAGGAAGCCATTAAGACTTTGCCAGTTCAGTATCTAAAAACAGATATTGTTAAAATTCCCCATCACGGAAGTAAATATTCACTTTTAAAAGAATTTTACGATAATGCAAAGCCTGAGTTCTGTATAATTTCTACAGGCAAAGATAATCCTTACGGACATCCTCACAGCATTGTAATTACAGAATTAGAACAACATTGTAAAATATTCAGAACTGACAATGATGGAGCAATCCAGATAAAAGAAAGTAAGGATGGTACCCTTACGATTCAAACAATGAAAAGCCTTGAATTCAAACCTTACAGAGACTGGGAAAATTTAAAAAAACTGTTTATTTTATGGTAGAATTAACGCATGATAGCTCTTATTGACTATGGCATGGGAAATATAAAAAGTGTTTCAAAAGCTCTTGAAACAACAGGAATAGATGTAAAAATCACTCAATCTCCTGAAGATATCAGGAATGCGAAAGCCATTGTTCTTCCAGGAGTGGGAGCTTTTAGAGATTGCATGAAAAATCTCTCAAAGCTTGAACTTATTTCAGTTATTAAAGAACAAATACTGAAAGGTAAGCCCTATCTTGGCATATGTCTTGGAATGCAAATACTCTTTACAGAGTCTGAAGAATTCGGACTCTGTAAAGGTCTTGATATATTTAAAGGCAAGGTTGTCAGATTCCAACTTTCTCTGGGATATAAAATTCCGCACATGGGATGGAATACTGTTAAATTTCATAAAAAAAGCAGATTATTAGAAGAAATTAAAGATAATTCTTACTTTTACTTTGTCCATTCCTACTATGTGTCCCCCGAGGATTCAAAAGTTGTTGCAGGTGTAACTGATTATGGTGTAGAGTTTACATCTATGATAATTCACGAAAACATTTTTGCAACACAGTTTCATCCTGAAAAATCCCAGAAAACAGGCCTTACTCTTTTAAGAAACTTCATCAAGATTATCCAATGAAAAAAGTCATTCTGGGCACAGCAGGGCATATTGACCATGGTAAAAGTTCTGTTGTAAAAGCTCTTACAGGAGATGATCCGGACAGATTGAAAGAAGAAAAGGAAAGGGGAATCACAATTGACCTTGGCTTTGCCAGTATCGCTTATCCTGATTTAGTTGTTGGAATTGTTGATGTTCCAGGACATGAAAGACTTATTAAAAACATGCTTGCAGGAGTTGGAGGAATAGATATTGTTATGCTTGTTGTTGCAGCTGATGAAGGAGTTATGCCTCAGACAAAGGAACATCTTGCAATATGTGATTTGCTGAAGATAAAGTCCGGATTGATTGCTTTAAACAAAGCTGACCTTGTTGATGAAGAAACATTAGAACTTGCAAAAGAAGATATAACAGATTCAGTTAAAGGAACATTCCTGGAAAATGCTGAAATAATCCCTGTCTCAGCCAGAACAGGCTATAATATAAACGTTCTTAAAGAAAAAATTAGAGAACTTGCTTTAAAAGTTGAAGAAAAATCAACAGGTGGCATATTCAGAATGCCTGTTGACAGAGTTTTTACTCTTAAAGGATTTGGAACAGTTGTGACAGGAACAGTTCTTTCTGGGGAAATTTCAGTTGACTCATCTGTTGAAATTCTTCCAACACGTATTAGCTCAAGGATAAGAGGGCTGCAGAGTCATGGACAACAACTCAAAGAAGTTGTTGCAGGACAAAGGGTTGGGATAAATCTTCAGGGAGTTTCGAAAGAAGATTTAAGACGAGGCGATATTGTTACAATTCCAGGCAAACTCAAACCAACATATATGATAGAAGCAAAAATAAAACTATTAAAAGATGTTAAACCCTTAAGAAATAGTTCACCTATTCATTTCTACCTTACAACATCTGAAACTACAGGGAAAATAAAACTTTTTGGCAAAACTGAAATTCTTCCTGATGAAGATGCTTTTGCTCATATTAAATTGAATGAACCTGTAGTTGCAATGGCAGGAGACAGATTTGTTATCAGAAGATTTTCTCCACTTGAAACTCTTGGCGGAGGCATTATTCTTGATCCTGATCCGCCTAAAAAAAATAGGGAATTAGACCATGTACATCTTGATATTCTCTACAGTGGAGAACTATCAGACAGAATAGAGATTAAAATTAAAAGAAAAGGATTTAAAGGCATATCAATCTCTGAACTTGAAGGCTGGATAAATACTGACATAAAGTTTATAAAGACTGCTGTCCAACAGCTTATAGAAAAGAAAAAAATTATAAAAGCTGAAAATCATCTTTTTCATATGGATATTTTTAATGATTTCAGAATCTCTCTTTCTATCCTGCTCAAACAATTTCATGAAAATAATCCACTTAAGGAAGGTTTGCCTAAAGAAGAGCTAAAAGCCAGACTTTCTCTGGGAAGGTCTCCTGAACTTTTAATGCTGTTAAATCATGTTGAAGAGATTTCAGTTGAAGGTAACCTTGTAAAGTTAAAAACAGCAACAAAAGAAAAAGTTGATGAAAAATTAGAAAATAAAATAATTAAAGACCTTAAAAACAATGAATTTCAACCACCTCTGAAGGATGAACTTGCTCGTAATCTCTCAATTGCTGAATCAAAACTAAGTGATATATTAAAATTAATTGCTAAATCAGGTAAAATAATTCGAATAAATGACTCACTATATCTTACCGCTGAAAGTTATACAAAAATGATAGAACTTCTTAAAGAATTTTTTACCAAAAAAGATGTGATGACAGTTTCTGAGTTTAGAACACTGCTTAATACAACAAGAAAGTATGCAATTGCATATCTTGAACATCTTGATTCACAGAAAATAACTCTTCGTGTTGGAGAGTTCAGGAAACTGGTAAAAAGAGGATAAGATGACTAAAAGAAAACTCAGTCTCATTATTTTAACTTTCCTTATTGGATGTCTGGCCGGAATAACTATTTTTTACCTTATAACAACTCCCAGACAGTCAATTCCTATCTATAAAGATATTATTGAACCAGTAAAAAGCTTTTCTGAAATTGTCAAAGCTGTTTCTCCCTCTGTTGTGAATATATCAACAACAAGGACAGTGCAATCTCCACCCACTCTTGAAGACCTCTTTGAATTTCTCCCTCCATACGGCAATGCCCAGGGTAAAAAATGGAAAGAGATGAGTATGGGTTCAGGGGTAATCGTTTCAAATGATGGATACGTATTGACCAATTATCATGTGGTTGAACAGGCAGATGATATAAGAGTGACCCTTTATAACAGAAGAACATTTAAAGCTTCAATAATAGGCGCTGACTCTAAAACAGACCTTGCTGTCATTAAAATAGACGTAAAGGATTTACCAGTTGCTCCATGGGGTGACTCTGACCAGCTTCAGGTTGGAGATTTTGTTCTGGCAATCGGGAATCCCTATGGGCTTACTCATACAGTTACTATGGGAATTATAAGCGCTGTTGGAAGAGCAGATGTTGGCATAGCTGATTATGAAGATTTTATTCAGACAGATGCGGCAATAAATCCGGGTAATTCAGGAGGACCACTTGTAAACATAAAAGGTGAAATCATAGGAATAAATACTGCCATTTTCTCAAGAACAGGAGGATATCAGGGAATAGGTTTTGCTGTTCCCAGTAATATGGCGCGTATTATCAAAGATAGTCTGATAAAGGAAGGAAAGGTTGTAAGAGGATGGATAGGTATCATGGTTCAGGATTTAACAGCTGAGCTGGCTGAAAGATTTAACTTAAAAGAGCCATATGGAGTTATCATTACTGATGTAACCAAACAATCACCTGCTTACAGAGGTGGACTTAAAAGAGGCGATATCATTCTTGAATATGACGGGAAACAGGTAACAGAGAGTGCTATTTTAAAAAATCTCGTAGCACAGAGTAAAGTTGGTTCAGTTGTGAATCTGAAAATTTTTAGAGATGGGCAGGTTTATACAATTTCAGTTACTATTGCTCAACTTCCTTCAGAACAGTTTCAAGAGATAAAAACATTAAAGAAAACAGCAGATAAAACTGAAAATCCCTTCAAGGGACTATCAGTAATTGATTTTGAACCATCTATGGCAAAACAGATTGGTGCTGACCCGGATGACAGAGGCGTTGTTGTGTATAAAATTGAGCCCGGTTCGCCTGCTGAGAACACAGGTTTAAAAAAAGGAGATTTAATAATGGAGATTGAAAGACAGAAAATACAATCAGCATCTGATTTTCAAAAAGCCATACAGAAAATTTCAAGGTCAGATATACTTGTTCTCATAAACAGAGGTGGTAAGAAATTTTATATGATTCTGTCATCATGAATCTGTTAATTTTAATTTTTGCTATAACATTATTTACTGTCGCTTTTATCCAACTACAGATTGAAGATTTTGCACTACAACATTCTCTTAAAGGAATTATTATAGTTTTCGCAGGCACCATTTTTCTAACTCTTTTTGCTTATTTAAAATTAAAGAGAATGAACATTTCTCAGATTATATTTGGAATTGCAGGGCTTTTTTCAGGAATCTTTACAGGTATACTGTTAAGTTTACCTTTATTGATATTTTCTTTAAATCTTAAGCCTGTTGCATTTATTTTCATAACTGGTTTTGGATATGCAGGAGCTGTATTTGGTTTAAAAAAAGCTGAAACCATCAAAATTATAGAGATATTGAACTTCATGAAAAAAGAAGCTATATGGGAAGAACCAAAAATCCTTGATACTAATGTTCTTATAGATGGCAGAATTGCTGATCTTATTGAACTTGGATTTATAAAAGGTACTATTTTAATTCCTAGATTCGTTCTGAGAGAGATTCAATATATTGCCGATTCTCCAGACCCATTAAGAAGAGCAAAAGGTAGAAGGGCACTAGATATATTGCAGAAAATTCAGAGAACAGAAAAAGTAAAACTTGAAATTATTGAAAAGGATATTCCTGAGATAAAAGAAGTTGATATAAAACTTCTGGAACTAACAAGAACCCTAAAAGGAACACTTATTACAAATGATTTAAATCTTATAAAAATTGCTCAACTAAGAGATGTGCCTGTTTTAAATCTCAATGAACTCGCTCAGGCAATGAGACCTCCTGTACTTCCAGGAGAAGTTTTAAAACTTTTTGTAGTAAAAGAAGGGAAAGAACCTGATCAGGGCGTTGCCTACCTGGATGACGGAACAATGGTTGTTGTTGAAGAAGGAAGACAGTATATTGGCAGAACAATCGACATTGTGATTCATAGTGTGCTTCAAACATCAACTGGAAGAATGATTTTTGGAAGACCAAAAAGTGAAGATTTTTCAATACAAAAAGAAGAATGATATGAAATGCATTGCTATAATAGTTTCTGCAGGCATTGGTAAGAGATTCGGTTCATCAGACAAAGTATTCGCTGAAATTTTCGATAAACCTCTTTTGATATGGGCAGTTCAGGCATTTGAAGATATTAATTTGATTGATGAAATATGGATTGTAACCAGAAAAGAACTTTTTCAAAGAGCAAGAGAGAATCTTGAGAAGTTTAATATTAAAAAAGTTAAAAAAATCATTGAAGGAGGAGGTCAAAGACAAGATTCAGTTTACAATGCGCTTAAGGAATTATATGAAAATACAGATATTGTTTTAATTCATGATGCAGCAAGACCAATGGTAAGTAAAACATTAATAAAAAAAATTCTTAATGCAATGAATTCTGAGATTGATGGAGTTATCCCTGTAGTTCCTTTAAACGATACAATCAAATGGATAAAAAAGGAAAATATAGTTGGTGGAACCCTTAATAGAGACATCCTTAGAGCAGTCCAAACACCACAGGCATTCTGGTTTAAAAAACTACTGCAAGCATATAAAAAAGCATATGAAGAAGATTTTTACGGCACTGATGATGCTTCACTTATAGAAAGATACGGAGGCAAGGTCTTAACGATAGATGGAGAAGAGAAAAATATCAAGATAACTACAAAACAAGATTTGCAAAAACTTTCAGTTCTTGCAGGGATGAATAATTTTTCTAACCATGGGTCATATAGAGAGCAAAAAAATAACATCAGTTTAAAATCAATAAGAATTGGTATGGGATATGATAGTCACAGATTTATGGAAGGCAGAAAACTAATCATTGGAGGAGTTGAGATTCCATACAGTCATGGCCTTTATGGACATTCAGATGCTGATGTCCTTATTCATGCAATAATTGATGCAATACTTGGATCAGCAGGAGTTGGAGATATAGGAACACATTTCCCAGATACAGATCCATTATATAAAGATATTTCAAGCATGGAGTTACTGAAGAAAACACTCAATCTTGTAAAAAATTACGGAGTGGAGCCAGTATGGATTGACTGTACAATTTTTGCAGAAAAACCAAAGATGTTAACTTATATTCCAGATATGAATAAAAACTTACAGAAACTTGGATTAAATGTAAATATTAAAGCAAAAACCAACGAAGGCATGGGATTTATAGGAAGATGTGAAGGAATATCTGCTCAGGCAGTATGTCTTAGCATCAAGTTTAACCTCTGAATATATTACTGAGCATGCTTTAACAAACAATCAAAATTCAATTTAACTATTTGATTTATTATGTTTTTTTATATATCTATCCATGCATGCTAAGAGAGAATAGACATTCTTCTTACAATAAATCTGTAAAACAATACTATCAATGTTACAACACCAAGAGACAAAGCAATTTCCATCCATGTTGGATAGTATTTCTCTTGCAATGGAATATACCAGTTGTAAGCAATAAGACTTACATTGAAACGATTAAGAATTACTCCAGTAACAACCCAGAATGTCGTAAACCGAACAAGTTTTACCTTTTTATTTTTTACTGAATTTATTAAAACCAGAGCCGGAGCTAAAACAAAGCCAACAACTTCCAATAGATACCAGTATCCATACTCACTTTTCAAATAATGCCAGTTATTATAATGTGTAAGATCAAGAACTTTTAAAATCAGATAAACAAAAAGTATAATAACCAGAGCTTTTGCAAGTCCCAATGTTTTATTATCAAAATCTGCCCGATCAAAAGTCTTCAATTGCTCCCTGAAAACTTTATGAGATATTGTACTTTCAATTATTACCATTGAAATTCCGGCAAAAAGCGCTGAGATGAGAAAAAAAAGCGGTAACAGAGCTGAATACCAGAGAGGATGAATTTTTGTTGGAGCTACAAGGAATAATCCTCCTAGAGCTGACTGATGTCCACCTGCGATTATTACACCAAAAACAGTTGCCCAGATACCAAGTTTTGAAAAGAAATTTTTTGCCTTTTCAATCCCCAGCCATTCAAAAAATGCCGGAAACCATTCAATAAGACAGATAATGATATATAAAAAGAAATGCCAAGCAATTAAAAATAGTATAGAGTTTAATCCCCATGACCATCCAATAACATAAAAAACTCTATAATACCTACCAAGGTCAAACATAAGCGCAAAAACAGCAAATATATATCCAAGAAGACTTGAAAGAATAGCAGGACGGGCAAAGTGTTTATAATCCTTTGCCCCAAATAGATAGACCACTGTTCCTACTGTGAGTCCTGGTGCTGCAAGAGCTATACCCGCCAGTATATCAAAGCTTATCCAGAACCCCCACGGATAGGTATCTGAGAGATTTGTTGCTGGTCCAAGTCCGTAAATTAACCTGTAAGCCATTGCATAAAAGGAAAAACACAGGATAATCAAAGCCATAAAATTCAATAAAGTGGCATGCTTTGAAATATATTCTCTACAATTCATACCAAGAAGGATTTTTTCATTAAACCAGTTACTCATCTTTCTTGCCTTCTTTTTTGCTTCTATTTTTTGAAATCATATAGTATGCGCCCCATACAAGAGGTGCAGCAGCAACCACTTCAAGTACTTTAACTGTGAAAAGAAAACTTTTACTGTGAGCAGGTATCGGGGTTTTATCAAGTTCTGGAAATCCGAGCTTCTCAAACGGAATCTGGGAAATATAAAACCAATTCGTTCCTCCTGCTTCATGCTCTCCATATACATGGTTGATATATCTCTCCGGATTTTTATTTATTGTGTTATAAGCAAGTTTGAGCATTTCACTCCTTTTTCCAAAAATTAAAGCATCTGAAGTACATGATTCCACACACGCAGGTATTTTCCCATCTGTGATTCTGTCAAAGCACATTGTGCACTTTGTTATCTGGGGTGTGAGTGCATTATAGTATTCATAGGCAGGAATGTCAAAAGGACAGGCAATCATGCAGTAACGACATCCAACACATAAAGAAGGATTATAAAGAACCGCACCCTGCGGAGTTTTCTTAAAAGCATCCACAAAACATGCATTCAAGCACGCTGCTTCAGCACAATGCATACACTGTTTTTTTACATAAACAGGCTTGTTTTTACTATAAAATCTGTTTACAACAGTAAACTCACCTGCATGAGTTCTGCGAACTCTGTCAAAAACCGATGGTGTTTCATCCTTTGATGCTTCAAACTCTTTAACTGGCCTGTTTGGATTTTTATTCCATTCATTACATGCCCACTCACAGCGTCTACAACCAATACACTTTGTAATGTCAACAAGTACTGCATATGACTCATCAATTTGTGAATTTGTTTCCTTTAGCTCTTCAAACTTTTCCCAGTTTTTTTTATTTGCCTTATTTTGCGTTGAATAAACAGATAAAGGTTGATCAGAAGCATTTGAATTTCTGGCTATCAATAGACTGCCAGCAATTGTTAAAGTTCTTTTAAAAAACTCTCTTCTATTCATTTACAACCTCTAATATTTTTTCTTATCTCCAAGCATTGAAAAAATCACTATAAAAGCGAAGACTGATAATGCAGCAATCACATATTCATATCCATGATTAGAAAAAAGTTGTTCAAATATATACATTTTTAACCTCTTCAATTGATTTTGAAACACTGTATGTCAAAACAACACAATTTCTAGCTTCTGAAAAGAATATGAATGTTGTGCCAGCACAGGGAAAAAACCAGTATCCTAACGATTTAATTTTTCTTTCTTTCATGACACTCAGTACATTTTTTGGGTTTCTCAAGTTTCATATTTTCATGACATTTAATACACATCGTATGATATGCTGATTCAAGTCGTGGTCTTCCAAGTGCGTTTGAGTCAAATGAAACACTGTGACAGCTTACACAAATTGGAGGATTGTCTTTTTTTGCTTCAGCATCCTGCTTGCTTTTATGATGACAGCCTCTGCATATTATCGTGATATCTCTATGAAAATAAGTAGCGAGTTTGCTCTTATTCGATACATCAGTAAGTTTTTGAATCATTTTGTAATGAGGCATTTTGGTTGCTTCAAATTCTTTTTCAATATGTTTTATTACCACCTCTTTTTTCACTCTCTCAGATGGAATAGTTAATAAAGACACTTTCTCTATTTTCTTTTTACCTGTGTGACAGCGTTTACAGACTTCTTTATTTGCTATCTCTGTTGTAACAGGACTGATAAAATGATGACATCCATAGCAATCACCTTTATTCATCACATTTGCATGACATCCTTGACAGCTATTTTTAGAATTCAGAGAATGGTATGCAGTTAGAAGATTGACAAAACCGGCTTTTTCATCACCTTTAACAGTGTGACAATCTTTACATGCTTTAAGTGTTTCATGGTGGCATTCTCTGCATGTTTTATTGTTTTTTTCATGAAAAGAATGGTCAAAAGCAACACCTTTCATCTTTGCATCTTCAATATTTATAAAAGCTTTCTGTGGTTGATCTCTTTCCGGTCTTGGTATATCTTTAAGATCTTCTACTGTTTTATACTTTTCTGTGTGACATTTTGAACAAACCACTGGTCCTGCTTCTTTTCCCTGCTCTTTATTGGACAGATGACAGTTTAAGCAAAGAGTATGGCATGCTCTTTCCATGTTTAAATCTCGTTCCTTTGCTATTTTTACTATTTTCGATAGTTCAGGACCTCTCTTCTGATTCAAATCGTGACAGTAATGGCATGACTGTTCAGTTCCCTTTTCATAGAAAAGAGCGAGTTCCTTGTTTTTCTCCTCAACATCATAAATGTGATGACAGAGACTGCAGTCTTTGTTATGTTTTTTTACATGTTTATCATGCAGTGCGAAATCAAACTCAAACACCGGATATCTTATTTCTGTTTTTTCATAATCTTTTTTATGGCAGTCTCTACATGAAAGCATTGTAGGACCGGTTTTAATTTTTTCAATATTTAATTTTTGATGACATTTTAAACAATCTTTATGATATGCATTTTTGAGTGATTCAGGATTTTTCCTGTCCACATCTTTTGGAAAATCAAAGATAAAATCGCCATATTTATTCTGAGAATGGCATTCACTACATATGGAACTGTCAGATTTTTTAAGGACTTTACTTAATGAATCTATATGTTTCTGATGTTCAAAGATAACTCTGCCATACTCAAGACTACCAAATACTTCTTGATGAGCAATGCTGATTTTATTTTCAGGATTCTGGATGGTTTGAGGTTTTTCTTTAACAGAATATATGTTTCTTGCCTGAACCAGAATTAAGCCAGCTAGGACAAATACAATTATTATGAAAATTGAACGTTTCATGCTCTAAGCTCTTCAGGTATTTCCATTGTTTCTGCAATTACATCAGTTAAAAACTTAACATGCACGCCGAGTTTGTAGTAATCATTCAGATCCTCAATGCCTTTATGACATGTATGACATGGAGCTATAACAATCTTTGCTCCTGTATCCCTTATCTGATCTGCTTTAACCTTGCCTCCTTCAATTCTAGCCATTTTCCATGGCGGCCCTGCATCAACCATACCTCCACCAGCAGAACAGCAGTAGTTGTATTCGTATCCAGGATTGATATCTATGAAGTTCTCGCAGGTCTGTCTGATTATATATCTGATCATATCTCCCATTCCCCTATATCTAACTATATTGCAGGGATCCTGAACAGTTACAGGTTCTTCGATTTTTTTTGCTATTTTTATCCTGCCTTCCATGAAAAGTTCATAGAAAAACTGAACTCCATGAATATATGGAATTGGTGATTCTTTCCATCCTAAAAATCTCACACCTTCATAAATGCCGGTTCTGAAAGCATGACCGCATTCACCCATTACAATTCTTTTTACTCCCAGATTAAAAGCATTTTCATAATGTCTTCGTACAACCATACTCATTGTTTCATAGTCCTGCGCGTAGAATGCCTTGTTTGTGTAGTCCCATCCATCTGTATCAGGCATTGTCCAGTCAATTTCAGCAACATTCATTATTTTTGCCATATTTGTCAGAAGTCCTGTCATGTATTTCGCTTCAAGTCCATGAGCGAGATATAAAACATCAGCGTCTTTTTTACCAAGTGGAATTCTTGCATTTTTAATTTCAGCTCTTAGTTCATCCTCAAGCCATTGAACTGTATCAAGCCATTCATCCTGTCTGAACCATAACATATTCGTTGTCTGCATATGGCTTAAAGCCTGATCCTGAATATACTGAGGTACAGTCCCTATAAGACAGCATATTCTCCTTACAAGAGAGATTAGATAAGCAATATCTATTCCAAATGGACAAAACTGAACGCATCTTCGGCATAAGTTACACTCTGTAAAAGCAATTCTTGCATACTTTTTAATATCTTCTTTACTTACATTTCCATCCTTATCCAGCATATCCCATACTGTTTGCTTCACTTTTGCAGCAGGAGCATAAGTTGGATCATTATCATGGCTAATGTAGTGATGACATGAACCTGAGCACATTCCGCATCTAACACATGTCTGAACAAATGTCTTAAGACGTGCTGACGCTTCAGCTTTTAAAACCCTGTCAATTGCTTTTTTTATTTTTACTTCATCGACATGTTTAAGTGTTTCGTCAATCCCTATATCTGTAACAGGTTTTCTTTCAAATCTTGCCATATTTCACCTCAATAGTCCTTTGAATGTCTTACTGCACCAAATTCACTTCCTGTATGAGCTCTTGTAAGCCAGAAGAAAAACATATGGCTCAGCCTTGTAAAAGGAATGGACATAAGCATAATTTCACCTGTGATAAAATGGATTGTGAGCATAACTCTAGGCTCAAGCAATAATTCATTATGGGCAAGAAATCCTGTTAGAAAAGTCATAAGAACAACTGTAAGAGCAATGTAATCTCCAGAAGAACTTAAAAATCTAACATCTGACTGGAATATTCTACGAACTATAAGAATAATTATACAACTAATTACCACCATTGTCATTGAATCCGCAACTGAAACAGGCAATTCGTACCAGCTTACTCCCCATGATTCATGCCAGAGTTCAATATGTCCTGCTAAAAATATGGGCGTGACAATGGCACATATATGAAAAATAAAAGTTATGGATGTAAACCAAGGATGTTTTCTCATGCTTATACTTCCATATGGAGTAAGCCAGTGAATTAGTGAACGAAGAGTATACTTCAAACTTAGATATGGATATATAACTCTTTCAGTCTTTGCCATTTTTAACATGGATGTGATTTTGTAAAACATTCCAGTAAAAAACACAATAAATGCAAGCCACACAAGTGGTCCTCTTGCAAGGGTATAAATCGAAGAGTCTTTTAAAAACTGTTCCATTATCCTAAAATTTCTCCAGCAGTGCAAACTTTTCTAATGTATTTACCATTGCTTACTGCCTTTATTAAAATCTTCTCTCCATCAGGGCTAAAAACAGGGTCCCATAACATATCAAAAATTCCTTTCCCGGCTCTACCATCAAGGATAATAAAAAACTTACCTTCTTTTTCTGCTTTTACTGCAATATGATTCCCCTGAGGACTGAATTGAGGCATCCATACTCTATCAAACCATTCCTGCCATGGCTTACCATCAACAGCTACAGTCCATTTATTGTTCTCTCTCAGCAATGCTGCAACTTTTGCCCCGTCAGGGCTAAATACCGGGGGCAGGACTACCTGGGAGAATGTTTGTTTCCAAATTATTCCATCAACAACTATACTCCATCGTCCAAATTCCGGAGCAGCCACTGCTGCAACTTTTTTTCCATCAGGGCTTAATCTCTGATTCCAGAGCTGTACAAAATATTTATTCCAGATTGGTTTTCCATTTAAAGCCATTGTCCATCCTTTTGACAATTTAACAGGTACCATAACATCTGATTCATTGATAAATATAGGTTCCCATACATAAGAAAATCTCTCATCCCACAGATTGCCATCCACTGAAACAGTAAACTCCTGTTGTTCAATTCTTACTGCAGCAGCAACTTTATTGCTGGCCCGGTTAAAAGTTAATCCATAAACAGAAAGAAAGTTTTTATCCCACGCCTGTCCATCAATACCTGCTGTCCATACTCCTTCTTTAAAACTGAAAATATCAAGAAGTGGAGGATTCTTTGTTCTTACATAGCAGGCCGTTCTGTTACCATCTGGAGATATGAATAAATCTCTTGCATCAAAAAATAGATTTTCCCATATTTTTCCGTTTACGCAGACTCCATATAAATCACCCTTTTTTATATTAAAAGCAATCGTATGTCCATCGTCACTGAATCGAAGATTCCATGCGTAATCAAAGGTTTCTTCAAGAACTGTTTCTTCAACAGAAAGAGTCCATTCATAATTTTTAAGGATAAGACAGACAATTCTGCTGTCAGGAAGAAATCTCAGAAAACAAACCCTTTCAAATGTATCCTGCCATGTTTTACCATTTATGCAAACAGTAACCTTTTTATCTTCAAGCTCAACAGGTGCTGATATTTTTTCTCCATCAGGACTGACAATAAATTCATGAATAAGAGAAAACTTTTTTCTCCATTCATTTAAATCGCTTACAAGCTTATCTTCTATTTCCCAATTCCAGTCGAACATGTCAATCGCTATCTATTAAAAAACAGACGTTTAAAAAAGTCAAGCTATTTGCTTGACCTACATGAGCAGTATTAATGTTCTTATACTGAATTTCAATTCAGTAAGCTTCAATTCTACTCATTTTCAAAATCAGAAAAGATTAGCGTAAAAGTAAGCCCTTTTTTAAATCATCAATTGCCTGCTCACGAAGCTTATAGTGCTGTTTTTTGCCTGTAGCTGTTATGGGAAGAGAATCTACAAATCTCCAATATCTAGGTCTTTTATAAGCAGGAAGCATTGGATGTTTTGAAATAAATTTTTTAAGTTCCTCAACACTAAGAGAATCATCTTTTCTAACTACATAAGCCACAGGAACCTGTCCTCTTTCTTCATCAGGAACTGCAACAACAGCACAATACATAACCTTTGGATGTTCCTGAACAACCTCTTCAATCTGGATTGGATAGATGTTCTCTCCTGCTTCAATAATCATATCATCTTTTCTTGAAACAATTGTTATATATCCCTGTTCATTCCATATGGCAAGGTCACCTGAATAAAACCAGTCTGTATTAAGTTTTTTCTCTGTTTCCTCAGGCCTGTTATAGTAGTCATATGCGCATTTAAGCGTTTTTATAATTACCTCTCCGACGTCTTGATTGTTTTTGTCTACAAGTTCGTCTGGTTCAGCAAGTTTATCTTCATAAACTTTAACAACTCTTACATCATCAAAAAATACAGCTTTACCAGCAGTGCCGGCCATTTGAGGAAGATCCTCAGGAGTTAACAAAGTATTCCAGAATGTTTCAGATGTACCGTATCCATTGAAAATATTTGGTGTAAAAATCTGTTGCATTTCAATACATAGAGAACGATCAAGTGGAGAACCCATACTTATAACTCCGCGTAAGGAACTTAAATTGTGATAATATTTTTTCTGATCTTCAATCATTACTTTATACATGGTTGGAACGCCAATGATGAATGTAATTTTGTATTTTTCTATTGCTTCCAGAGCAGGCTTTGGATAAAACCTTCTGATTAATGCAATGGTTGCACCAATATAAAGTCCTGGATTCGGGCCTCCAAGATATAGACCTCCTCGGTGAAACAATGGAGAAAGATTCATTAAAGTATCATTTTTATTAAGCCCGAGATTGATAATTACATCAAGAGCAGTTAAAACTTCATTGATATTGTTTAACGGAACTCCTTTTGGTCTTCCAGTAGTTCCAGAAGTATATAAACGAGTAACTTCTGCAAAAGCATCTTGAGGTGGATTCATTGGTTCATCCACCGATTGGCCTTTAATATAAGAATCGTAGGAAATCGCGAAATCGCACTGTCCCTGACCAACTGAGATGATTCTTCGTGGTTTATGTTTGCTGAGTTTTAATGCGTATTTTACATGTTCCTCAAGAGATATATCAAAAAGGAAGACAGCAGGTTTAGAGTCATCTATTGTATAGGCAATCTCTCCAGCAGATAGTCTAAAGTTAATGGGGCTGTTAATAACACCAATTTTCTGACATCCCAGATATATAAAGGCAAACTCAGGAACATTCATCAACTGATACATGACAACATCGGATTTGTGAACTTCGTCTTTTAATAACGCATACGCAAAAAGATTTGCCTCTTCATTTAATTCTTTATAGCTCCATGTTCTTGCATGGGAAGTATCAATAAGTGCGGGTTTATCAGGAAACTTTTCAACATTCCTTAAAAAACCCATTATGTAGGTAAAATTCTTACCAAAAATATCCTGAAATCTCTGGATATTATAACTACTCATGGATTTATCTCCTTATGGATTTGATTATTAAAGATGCATTAATTCCCCCAAAGCCAAATGAATTTTTTAAAACCACATCAACATGTTTTTTTCGCGCTAGATTAGGCACATAATCAAGATCGCATTCTGGATCAGGATTTTCAAGATTTATTGTTGGTGGAATAACTCCTTCAAGAATAGTTCTCACCGAAAATATTGTTTCAACCACTCCGGCAGCACCCCACATATGTCCGATCATTGATTTGTTTGAAGATACCGGAATTTTATATGCAGCATCTTTAAAAACTGTTTTAATTGCCTTAGTTTCTGTTAAATCATTTAAAACTGTTGATGTTCCATGAGCATTTATGTAGTCAACATCTTCTGGCAAGACCCGAGCATCTTTTAAGGCAGATTCTATGCATCCAACAATACTTAAAGCCTCTGGCTCGGGAGCAACCGGATGATAGGCATCGCAGGTTGCCCCAAATCCAGTAATCTCTGCAAAGATATCCGCACCTCTTTTTAATGCATGTTCATATGATTCAATGATTATGCATCCTGCTCCTTCTGAAGCAACAAAGCCACATCTAAGTTTATCAAAAGGTCTTGACGCTTTCTCAGGTTGATTGTTATATATTCCTGTGACAACTGCTCCAAGATTTTCAAGCCCTGCGATGACTATTGGTGTGATTCCAGCATCTGCTCCAATAACCATAGCAATATCAATCATATTCATCTCAATAAGTTTTACAGCTAGTCCAATTGCTTTTGTGCCTGCTGAACAAGCTTCCTGAAGAAAGTATTGAGGACCTCTTGCATTGAAAATTTTTGCAACCATTCCAGCAACCGGGTTTGAAGCAATATTTATTATATAAAAAGGAGAAACCTTTCTAGGACCACCTGACTGAATCGCACTTAAGTTAGATTCAAAACTAGCTGGTGAGCCAATAGCACTTGCTCCAATTATTGAAAATCTAAATGGCTCTTTCACATGTTCTGGCTTAAATCTGAAGTTATGAGCAGTAAGCAGAGCAGCTGAAATAAAAAGATGAAACATTCTGTCATATCTTGAGATTGTTTTTTTATCCAGAAAATCCTCAGAACTGAAATCTCTGCACTCGCCAGCAATTTTACATTTGTGAAATTCTGGATTGAATAGGGTTATTTGATTAATCCCGGATTCTCCATTGATTAATCTCTTCCAGCATTTATCAAGACCAATGCCCAAAGGAGTGATAATTTCCATAGCAGTTATTACTGCTCTCGGGTTCATCTGGGATTACATCATAAAAAAAGAATACTTTTTTTGTCAATTGTGACATTATTTCGCAAAAAATACATACATAATTTAAAAGTGCAGGAAACGATTTATACACAATAAAAATATTTTTATTGTAAAATACAAAAATATATCAAAAATTCATAACTATCTTCTAAAAAATACAAATGCAAGCTTTAATCATTGAAAACAAATGGCTTATATTATTTATACTTGAGTTTCTCGCATGGGCAATGACATTTTTTATGCTTTATACCAGATATAAAATTCAGTCTACATTCTGGTTTAAAATTGCATTAATACTTTTTACACTTACAGGTGTTATTCCACAACTTTTATTGGGAATTGTCAATTTTATAAAATTTAAAAAAATCGACTTATTTACACTTGTAATAATATTATTAATCATCTATAGTTGCACTATAGGTAAAAAACATCTTCAAAAACTGGATTCCTGGGCAAAGCAAAAATTTGCCGGCAATAAAAAAATATCCAATTAGAATAAGCTCAAACCCTAATCTCATTTATATTTGTCTGATATTATGAGTTTTAAAATTTGTTATGCCTGCTTTAGCAAACTTTACTGATTCTGTTTAATTTTGCTAAATTAAAGAATAACGTAATTTACAGAGGAGGCGAAGCTGATGGATAGAATTCCCATAACTCCTGAGGGTTATGAAAAGCTTCAAGAAGAACTTGACAGACTTATTAAAATAGAGCGTCCAGCAATTATAAAAGCAATTGCAGAAGCAAGGGCTCATGGAGATCTATCTGAAAATGCTGAATATCATGCGGCAAGAGAGAAACAATCATTTATTGAAGGAAGAATACAGGAACTTCAGGCAAAGCTTGCACGTCTTGATGTCATTGATCCATCCAAAATTAATCAAAACAGAGTTGCTTTTGGTGCAAAGGTAAGAATTATAGACCTTGAAACAGATGAAGAAAAGGAGTTTCATCTTGTTGGACCTGATGAAGCGGATGTAAAAAATGGAAAAATTTCAATAACATCTCCTGTTGGTAAAGCACTGGTTGGAAAAGAGGTTGGAGATCAGGTTACTATAAAAGCTCCTGCAAGAACTTTTAACTACGAAATTATTTCAATTAGCTTTGAATAAAGTTACTCAGGCAAAAATAGTAGATAATAAATCCCTAACAGATGATATTTTTCTAATTTCTCTTGAGATTCCTGAGCCAATAGAGGCAAAGCCTGGACAGTTCTGTATTTTAAGAATGAATGAAAGGCTGGATCCTCTTCTTGGTCGACCTTTCAGTATTTTTGATTACGAGGGCAATATAATCAATTTTTTATACAGAGTAAAGGGTAAGGGAACAGAAATTTTAAGCAAAATGGACAAAGATCAGAATGTATTGCTAACTGGTCCGCTTGGAAGATGGTATCCTTATCCTGAAAAAGATTTTGTGGTCATAGCAGGAGGTATTGGCCTTGCATCGGTTTATTATTTAATTAAAAAGTTTAAAAACAGAGCTTACTTTTTCTGTGGTGTAAGGTCAGAAAAAGAAATACTTTTTTACAATGAAATTAAAACATTTGCAAAAGAAGTTTATATATCAACAGAATCTGGTACAACTGGCTACAGGGGTGTTGTAACTGATTTATTTAAAGAAAAGGGATTGATGCTGAATCTTCCAGTTTATGCTTGCGGACCTATGGTTATGTTGAAAGAGCTTAAAAGAATTGTTCAGGGAAGTTCTATCCCGTGTTATGTTGCAGTTGAAGAGAGAATGGCCTGCGGAATTGGTGCCTGTCTTGGTTGTGCTATTGAGACCAGGGAGGGATTAAAACGAGTATGCACGGATGGACCTATTTTTGAACTCAAGGAGCTTATGCTGTGACACATTCTCTTGAGGTTCAAATCAGTAGCCTGAGGCTCAGAAATCCTGTTATTACCGCTTCAGGGACTTTTGGTTATGGACTTGAATATTCTCAGTTTATTGATCTTAATTTAGCTGGCGCCATAACAGTAAAAGGACTCTCTCTTAACCCAAAACAGGGCAATCCTCCGCCACGTATATATGAAACACCCTGCGGTATGATTAATTCCATAGGGCTTCAGAACATAGGGATTGATGCTTTTGTTGTCGAAAAATTGCCATTTTTGAAAAAGTTCGATACAAAAATTATAGTTAACTTTTTCGGTGAAAACCTCGATGAGTATGTGGAAATGGCCTTAAAACTCGATGCTACTGATGGAATTCATGCTCTTGAGATGAATGTTTCCTGCCCAAACAAAAGTAGCGAATGGAGAAAAATGGGGCTTGAAGCAGAACTTTTAAAAAAGGCAGTTAAAGAAGTAAGGGCTGTTACATTTAAACCTTTGATAGTAAAACTTTCACCTCAGGTAACTGATATAACAGTTATGGCAAAAATCTGCGAAGATGAGGGAGCAGATGCAGTTTCATTAATTAATACAATTCCAGCAATGGTTATTGATATAAAAAGCCGTAAAAGTATTATTGGAACTACTACAGGAGGACTTTCAGGACCCGCTATAAGGCCTGTTGCGGTTAGAATGGTTTTTGAAGTTTCAAGAGCTGTGAAAATTCCTGTAATAGGAATGGGAGGCATAGTAACAGCTGATGATGCTTTGCAGTTTTTGATTGCAGGAGCTAGGGCTATAGCTATAGGAACCGCAAATTTTATCAATCCACATGCTACATTGAAAGTAGTTGAAGGAATTAAAAAGTTTTTGTTTGAAGAAAGAATTACAGATATAAATGATCTCATTGGAAGCTTCAGAGACTAAAATAATCACACTCATCACTGACTTTGGATATAAAGATCCATTTGTGGGACAGATGAAGGGAGTGATTTTATCAATAAATCCTGATGTCCGAATTGTTGACATCACTCATAATATTACTTCTCATGATATCGAGGAAGCAGCATTTGTTTTATTTGAAAGCTTTCAATACTTTCCAGAAGGAAGTATTCATATGGTTATTGTTGATCCAGGAGTTGGCTCAAAAAGAAGGGCATTGATAGTTTCTGCAGATGGACACTATTTTATTGCACCTGACAATGGGTTACTGAGTTATATAATAAAAGATAGAGCATTCAAGGCTTTTTGTCTTGAAAATGAAAGGTATATTTTGAAAAAGGAAAGTCCAACTTTTCAGGGAAGAGATGTTTTTGCTCCTGCATCTGCATGGCTTTCTAAAGGAGTCCCTGTACATGACTTTGGAAATGAGGTCATTGATCCTATTGTTCTTGATACGTTAACTACCAGACTTGATAAAAGCAGGATTATCGGGAAAATTGTTTACATTGATAAGTTTGGCAATGCAATAACGAATATTAAAGTAAAAGCAGAGAAGATTAAAAAAGTAAAAGTTAAGCAATTAATTTTACCGGTTGTAAGTTGTTATGCTCACTCTGAAAATAATCCAGCAGCATTGATAAATAGCAATGGTTTTATTGAAATATTTATTTATAAAAATAATGCTGCTCAGCTTTTAAACCTTAAAAGGGATGACACTGTCGAGGTATTACTTAATGGATGAAGTTATAAAAGCTCTTATAAAAGATGAGCATGTCCTGGCAGTTGCCACTATTTGTACTCAAACAGTTGATTATGCCCGCAGGATTCATGATACCTGGCCAACTGCAACAGCAGCTCTGGGAAGAGTCATGGCAGGTTCCATTCTTCTTGCCTCCACATTGAAGGACAATCAGAAAATAATGATGCAGGTAAAAGGAGAAGGTCCTTTGAGAGAAATATTCGCTGAAGCAGACTGGAAATACAGAGTGCGTGGTTATGTTAAACGACCTCACATCTATATGGGCCTTAAAGGAGAGAAAATCGATGTTGGAAGAGCTGTTGGAAAAGGTTTTTTAAACATTATCAGAGATCTTGGTTTGAGAGAGTACTATCAAAGCAGTGTAAGTCTGCAAACAGGAGAGATTGCTACAGACCTTGCCTATTATTTGAATGTTTCCGAACAGATTCCCTCTGCTGTATCTCTTGGAGTTTTTGTTGATCCTGACAATTCCGTTAAGGCTGCTGGTGGATTTATGATCCAGACAATGCCTGAGACAAATATAGAGATAATTGAGTTTCTGGAAAGAAAGCTTTCTCATGTCAAAGCAGTTTCATCAATGATTCTTCAAGGTATGAATCCCCTTCAAATTCTCGAAGAAGCTGTTGGTTTACCGGTTGAAGTGCTTGATCGTAAAGAAGTAACATATTTCTGTCCGTGCACAAAGGAAAGAGTTCTAAATGCCATCGTTACACTCGGAAGGGACGAAATTCAAAAAATGATTGAAGAGGAGGAAATAATTACAGTTGAATGCTACTTTTGTAGCAAAAAATATGAAGTTACTGTGGAAGAGTTGAAGAACCTGAATTCCCTCCTTTAAGTTTCAGTTTAAAGCCGTAGTCAACAAAATTATCCTTCTTTTTTATGAAAAACCACTGTTTCGGTCTGCCTTTGATTTTTAAAAAAACAAAATTTCCTTTGAGAATCTCACCTTCCATGAAAATCTCCCACTGTCCCTCTTCAAGGGAGCCTTTTACAGTGCGATACTGTCCTTTATCCCAGATGTAAACTGTGCCAGCTCCATAATGACCTTCCGGGATTACTCCTTCGAAATTGCCATATTCAAGGTCATGGTCTTCAACCATTATTGCAAGCCTTTTGTCCTTTGGATTCATTGAAGGTCCTTTCGGAATTGCCCATGATTTAAGAACTCCGTCCTTTTCAAGTCTTAAATCAAAATGAAGATGTTTTGCATGATGCTCATGCAAAACAAAATAAGGCATCACGACCTCCTTATTCCTTTTTTATAAAATAAATCTTACTTATTTTACGATAATTGCTTATGAAAATATAATTTTTTCACTATTCTTTTCTGCCTTTTTCCGTGAGCGCACCATTTCTCCTTAAAAGACATTAAAATCACGGGACAGATAGTTATACTGGATTTTCACGTATTTAAATTTAATATTATTATGAAATACCTTACAAAAAAGTGATAGATCACATATTAATTTGCATTACGTGATGCTTTAAGCGAGTTTGCAGGTTGTATTTGATTACAATTCCACTTTTTTCTTAAGTTGACATAAAAGTATTCTGTCTGTTAGAATTTCTTCCAAGCCACGAAGGCTGAGTAGGTTCAGAAGAGCCAAAGCTTTCGTGGCTTTTTTATTTTTAAAAAGGAGGCTATGCATGAACAAATATAGTATTGTTTTCTTAATTTTAATTTTACCCATATCAGGATTTGCTGCAGACATTACAGAGAAGTTATCGATTTCGGGGACAGAGACAACAGTTTACCAATGGCTTGATAAGTCTCGGGGAGATGTTCCTAACAAAGACCGTGGTTCAACTGTCATTGATTTCAACGTATCATTTAGACCTACTGACAATGACGAATTTTTCATAAGGGCAAGTTTTGCAAAGGGAAGTGGATTTCACTCTGAAAGCTCACTTTATCCCTTCACACTAAATCCCAATGCAGATGACCTCTTTGTTGACTCGCACAACATTAACGGACACAGCAGAGACCATCTGCAAGAACTCTGGTATGCCCATAAATTCAACATAAAAGAGGATATATCTCTGAAACTTACTGCTGGAATAATAGACTCAACAGCATTCATTGATGACAATGCCTATGCAGCTGATGAAATAACTCAATTTATGAATGAAGCATTTGTGCACAATCCTCTTGCAAACCTTCCAAGCTATGATGCAGGAGTGGCTGCTGAGTTTGAAACAGGAGATTTTCATATAAAAGCAGTTGGTATGAACTCAAAGAACGACTATGATAGAGATTACAACTACTTTGCTTTACAGTTAGGATATAAGTTTGACACAGAAATTGGTGAAGGTAATTACCGTATTTATGGATTTACAACAAACAAAAAATTTGATAAATGGCAGAAAAGCGAAGATGAAAGGCTAAACAAAGGTAGTTTAAAAGGAATCGGATCATCATTTGACCAACAACTAATAAAAGATGTTCTTGGAGCATTCTTTCGTGCAGGATGGCAGGATGACTCTGCTCAGATTGACTACAACAAAATGGTTTCATTTGGATTGAATCTGAATGGTTCTGTATGGGGGAGAAAGGATGATGAAGTAGGGATTGGTTATGCTTATTTAAAAAGTCCCTCAAAAGCACAGTTAAAAAAAACTAATGTGTTTGAGTCCTATGTGAAGTTTAAACTCTTCAGTTATAACGTATTAAACTCTGACATAACTCTTGATTATCAGTACATTCAGGATAAATATCCTCAAGAAAAAACAAACGCAGGTCATATATACGGACTGAGATTTAATGTCAGTTTCTAAAAAAGGAGGTTAAGCTATGAAAATGTTTTCAAATGTTTTAAATGGTTTAATTTTAGTAATACTTATAACAGGTACAGCTTTCGCTCATTTTGGTGTGATTATGCCCTCTGAGGACATAGTTGAGCAAAAAGATTCCAAAAAGATAACACTTAAAATCTACTTTATGCATCCCTTTGAACAGGAATGGTTAAATATGGAAAAACCAAAGGTCTTTGGGGTGATGTTCAATGAAGAAAAAACTGATATTTTGAATATCCTTATTAATAAAAAAGTAAAGGGTAAAAATACATGGGAGACTCAATTTACAATAAAACGTCCTGGAGATTACATATTTTATCTTGAGCCTCAACCATACTGGGAACCAGCTGAGGATAAATTCATAGTTCACTATCCAAAAGTTGTAGTTCAGGCATTAGGAAAAGAGGAAGGATGGGATAAAGAAGTAGGTCTTCCAATAGAGATTATTCCTCTTACAAGGCCTTATGGCATCTGGGCTGGAAATGTATTTCAAGGATTTGTCAAACTAAATGGAAAGCCTCTTCCTTTTGCAGATGTTGAGGTTGAATACTTTAATGAAGGTGGTAAAGTTAAAGTACCTAAAGAGCCATATATAACGCAGATTATAAAAACAGATGCTAATGGAGTTTTCACCTATGCAATTCCACGTGCAGGATGGTGGGGATTTGCAGCACTTCAAGAAGCTTCATATAAAATTAGAAAAGATGGTAAAGAATATCCTGTTGAAATCGGAGGAATTATCTGGATTAAAGCAAGGGAGATGAAATAATGCATATATCTGAAGGAGTTCTTTCTACGTCAGTATTGTTTACAGGAGCGGTTTTATCTATTGCAGGACTTGCTCTTGGACTTCGTAGAATAAGAAATGCTGATATACCAAAAGTTGCGGTGCTTTCAAGTGCTTTTTTTGTTGCATCATTGATTCACATTCCTATTGGTCCGAGTTCTGCTCATTTAGTTTTAAATGGACTTGTTGGAGTGCTTCTTGGCTGGGCAGCTTTTCCTTCCATATTTGTTGGCTTGGTCCTTCAGGCGCTTGTTTTTCAATTTGGAGGATTAACAACACTTGGGGTGAATACATTTGCCATGGCAATGCCAGGAGTTGTAGTATATTTTGCTTTTAAAAAATTTATTAAGAAAGGCAGAAATACCGCATTTATTGGTGGAGTACTTGCTGGAGCATCTGCAATAATTCTCAGTGCAGTATTAATAAGTATTGCCCTTCTTGAAACAGAAAAAAGCTTTATTGGAATTGCAGGAACATTTCTTGCAGTGCATCTTCCAATTGCCTTAATTGAGGGAATAATCACTGGATTTGTTGTAGTTTATCTTAAAAAAGTTAAGCCGGAGGCGCTGGGATGAAAAAAACTCTTTTTATTATTTTATTTGTCTTTCTTTTTCAGAGTCTAATTGTCTTATTTTATTCAGTATCAACAGAAGCTCATAAAGTAAGTGCTTATGTTTATAGAGAAGGAGATAAAGTTATCGGTGAGTGCTACTTTGTTGATGGCGCACCATGTAAAAACAGTAAAGTTGAAGTATATGATAAAGAAGGCAGAAAAATTGTTGAAACTGTAACTGATGAAAAAGGGAATTTTAGTTTTAAAACTTCAAATAAAGATGAACTAAAAATAGTTATTCCAGCAGGAGAAGGACACAGAGCAGAATACACTCTTGCAGCATTAGAACAGGTAACAGCAAAAAATGAAATAAAAAAAACAGGTACGCAACAATCCAGGCAAGCACAGGAATTAAAACTACCGGAGAGTTTAATAAATAAAGATGAACTAAGACAGATTATTAATGAAGCAATGGATTCAAAGTTACAGGGATTGCAAAATGAAGTTAGAGATATTAGAAAACAACTTGATACCATTAACTACAGAGACATAATCGGAGGAATCGGATATATCTTTGGAGTATGGGGATTAATAATGATGCTTAAAGGGAAGAAAAATGCATCTTGAAGAGTTTGCAGAGGGTAGTTCTTTTTTACATAGAGCTGATCCAAGAGTAAAGATTATAATTTTTTCTTTGTTCAGCATTTTATGTGCTACTGCAACAGACCTTAAAATACCATTGTACTATCTCATTTATTCTGTATTTTTGCTTTTTATTGCTGATTTAAAAATAAAGCCTTTTCTTTCAAGAATTTTTGTTGCAAATTTTTTCATTCTCTTTATATGGATTTTTATTCCTCTTAGCTATCATAGCAATCCTTATACAACAGTAGGTATGTTTAAAATAAGCCACGAAGGATTAAGATATGCCTTATTAATCACAGTTAAGTGCAATGCCATCATTATAGCAACAATAACACTTCTTTCAACATCTTCGGTTTTTTCTCTTGCCCATGCGATGCTTCATTTGAAAGTTCCCCAAAAGCTTGTAACAATATTTTTTCTTTTTTATAGGTACATTACTGTAATTCATGAGGAGTATATAAAAATAAGACAAGCTGTTATGGTTCGAGGATTTACTCCAAGAACAGATATTCATACCTATAAAACATATGCATATATGATTGGCGGAATGCTTATTAAAAGCTATGAAAGAGCAGAAGAAATTTATAGAGCAATGCTCTGTAGAGGTTTTCACGGTTTTTTTCCTTTGTTTGAGCATTTTCACACAAGAAAAAATGATATAATATTCGGTATTATTTCATTGTCATCTTTTATTTTATTCTGGACTATAAAGTGAAAAAGCCAATTATAAAACTCCGAAATATTTCATTTCACTATGACAGCATAGAAGTTCTCAAAAATCTTAATCTTGAAGTTTATGAAGGTGACAGAATAGGTCTTATCGGGCCAAATGGTTCAGGTAAAACCACACTTCTATATATTATAATGGGACTTTTGAAACCAACTTCAGGAACAGTTGAAATATTCGGTAAACCAAGACATACGGAAAAGGATTTTATCGAAATAAGACAGAAAATAGGCCTTCTCTTTCAGGATTCAGACAGCCAATTATTCTGCCCCACAGTAAAGGAAGATATAGCATTCGGCCCTCTAAATCTTGGCAAAACAAGGGAAGAGGCATTTAAGATTGTAAATGAAACCTGCGAATTGCTCGGACTGAAAGGATTTGAAAACAGAATTACATATAAGCTTTCTGGAGGAGAAAAAAAGCTTGTTGCTTTTGCAACTGTAATGGCAATGAACCCGATATGTTATTTGCTGGATGAACCTTCTTCAGGACTTGATGAAGAAACAACAGAGAGACTCCTGAATTATTTAAGAAATAATGCGAAAACTTATCTCTTGGTTTCGCATGACAAAGATTTTATTAACAAGGCAACTGATAAAATTTTTGTGCTTGAACCTAACAAAATATCTATACTTGAAAAATTATAAAAGACTTAAAAAGGAAATATTTTCGGAAGCTTCAATCCCTTACCATGTTTCATCTGCTTCATAAGCTTTCTCATCTCATTAAACTGTTTAATAAGCCTGTTTACTTCTGTAACAGTTGTTCCACTTCCTTTAGCAATGCGTATTCTTCTGCTTGCATTCAAAATTTTAGGATTTGTTCTTTCTTCAAGAGTCATTGAGTTAATTATTGCCTCCACTCTTATGAACTCCTTTTCATCTATCTTAATGTTTTTAAGCATTTTATTAGCGCCCGGAATCATGGAAAGAATGTTTTCAAGAGGACCCATCTTTCTCATTTTTCTTATCTGTTCTTTCAGGTCATCAAAACTAAACTCATTTTTTTCAATCTTTGTTTTTAGTTTCTCAGCCTCTTTCTGATCATAGGCCTGTTGCGCCTGCTCAATAAGAGTTAAAACATCTCCCATTCCAAGAATTCTCTTTGCCATTCTATCAGGATAAAACTCTTCAAGAGCATCAATCTTTTCACCGGTTCCAATAAACTTTATGGGTTTGCCAGTTACCTCTTTTATTGATAATGCTGCGCCACCACGAGCATCACCATCCATTTTCGTAAGAATGACACCATCTATGCCAATTTTTTCATTGAAACTCTTTGCAATATTAACAGCATCCTGTCCTGTCATCGCATCAGCTACAAAAAGAACTTCTTTAGGTTGAAGAATTTCTCTCACATCCTGAAGCTCCTTCATGAGATCCTCGTCCACATGCATTCTTCCAGCAGTATCAACAATCACTGGATCCATTCTGTCAATTACTGATTTCTTTAAAGCTTCCCTGCACAGTTCTCTCGGATCCTTAATCTCATATGAATGAAAAACAGGAATATCTATCTGTTTACCAAGAGTTACAAGCTGATCAATGGCTGCTGGTCTCTGAAGATCTGCTGCAACAAGCATTGGGCGGCGTCCCTGCTTTTTAAAAATCCTTGCTAATTTTGCTGAAGTGGTAGTTTTGCCAGAACCATGAAGTCCTACCATCATAATTACAGTTGGAGGGTTAGCATTTAGCTGAATTTTTGAACTACTTCCTCCAAGAAGTTCACAAAGTTCATCGTAAACAATCTTTATTACCTGTTGTGCTGGTGAGAGACTTTCAAGAATTTCTTTTCCTATCGCCTTCTGTCTTACTCTTTCAATAAATGATTTAACAACCTTAAAATTGACATCTGCTTCAAGTAAGGCAATTCTTATTTCTTTTAAAGCAACATCTACATCGTCTTCTTTAAGAATTCCTTTTCCTTTAAGCTTTTTAAATATTATTTCAAATTTATCTGTCAATGCTTCAAACATTGTTTCCTCCTGCAATAAATTTAGTGTAAAATATCTCTTAATGAGACATGAGTTTTATAAAATAAAGAGGGATAAGGACTCCATTGTTTATAGGCCTGTGAGCCTCCAAAGGAGTATGTCCCTCTGTCCCTCAACTTCCAATAAGTTGGTTGGGCTACCAAAGCCCCTGCTACAGGGGAGGATGCTGTGAGGGACAACTTTTCAATACCTTTTAAGGAGGTAGCAACATGCAAAACTATGTAGGTATTGATATTTCTAAGGATGACTTTCATTTCTGCGCCATTAACGAAAAAGCTGAAACCATTCACTCTGGACAGCTTCCTATGTCCTCTGATGGATTCTCTCAACTTCTCAGTATTCTGAACACTCTCTCTAATCCTGCTGTTGTGATGGAATCCTCTGGGAGATATCATCTCCCTCTTTACTGCTTCCTTCTTAGTCACAGTATCCAGACTTTCATCCTCAATCCTAAAATAACTCACAGATTCTTTGAGTTCATCTCTGCAAACAACCCCTCTAAGTGTGACAAAAAAGATGCTAAAATTATCGCCCTCTTTGCCATCTCTAACCCTCAATTCCTTACATCCTCTCCTGATGAGTCTAATCTTAGAAGTCTTGCAAGACTTATCCAGAAACTTAAAAAAGAACTCGCTGAAGCCAAAACTCAGATTAAATACTGTCTCAGTGTCCTTTTCCCTGAGGCTGAAAAATCCTTTAATATTTACTCCCACACCTTCCTTCATATTCTCCTTAAATACCCATGTGCTAAGACTCTTAGTAAGGCTAAACCAAATGAGATAGCTAAAATAATCAATAACTCTATAGTAAGAGGCAGAAAAGTTTCCTTTGCTCCAGATGAACTCATCAGTACTGCAAAAACTTCTATTGGCATTGAAGATCCCTACTATGCACAATCTCTGGTCCTTTACATAGAAAAACTCTTCTTCCTGGAGCCAAGAATAGAAAAACTTGAACAGATGCTTATGTATGAAATACAAAAAACAGATAATGATCAGTTGAAACTGATTTCTTCCATAAAAGGCATCTCTGAGAAGCTTGCAGGACTGTTTCTGGCTGAAGTAAGAGACATAAAAATATTTCCAAATGCTAAGTCTATTATAAAGTATGCAGGCACAGATCCAGTTGTAAAACAATCTGGTAAGTACACTGCCAGGATGAGCATATCCAAACAGGGTAGCGCTTATTTGAGGAATATCCTCTTTCAGATGACTGTAGGTGTTGTGAAATGGAACCCTTACTTCAGGGAATACTTTCTTCGTAAAAAAAAGCAGTTTGGAAGTTTCAAGAAAGCTATCATAGCAGTCCTTAATAAACTCATAAGAGTTATCCATGCCCTCTGCAGAAAGGGTGTTTCGTTTAGTCCTGAATTTCATTCTTCTTGTCATAGTATAGAGATGGCTCATGTTTAACACCTATTTTCTGATAGTTGACTCCTTAACAGTTCCTATTATGGTTAATCCCAAACATAATGGATTTATCCCCTCTTTGTTTTCGAAGTATGGGAAGTCGGGTTTAAAAAATCCAGGCTTAAGCCAGAATCGATTAAAAAGCCCTTTAACAAAATCATCCCTATTTTTATCCTCAATCCTGTAATAAAAAACAGCACCTGGCCTAATAAGCCTAAATAGCTTTGACGGAAAAGATCTATTTTTTTTTCTTAACCAGCCTGAATAGACATAAGGTCTTCCTGTTATCTTTGATATCATTTTTGCCCCCTGTATATTACATGGAGCATTGGTAGGTGTAAGCAAGATAAGCTTGAATAACCCTGTCTCTTTTATTGTTTTTTTAATACGGTCTTGATTTACAAATTCAGCGTCAATATCTTTGTTGAATTTTTCAATCATCACCATCCTTGCTTCACCACCAATTTTGAGAATTTTATTTTGGAGGTCGCCATCAGTCTTTATGTAAAAAGATACTCCCTTCTCTAACCTTACAAAGTCTTCAAAATAAAGATAACCTTCTTCTGTGGTTTTCTTCTCACGGTTTATCTTTATTCCTATCCTTTTTTCTGTTTCAAAAGGTGTTATAGGTCTTATCTCTCTATCTTCTTTACCACATAGATATTCTTCAAGATGATAAGATGGAATATATTTATCAAAATGTCTCTTAAACTTCCCCTCATCAAAGATTATCTGATAATCGTCGAGTGAATCTGAAATCAACTCTTTTATAGATATCTTTTTTAGTTTTCCTTGAGAGTATTTCCCCTTAACTTCTACAATATCAAATGGCAGAGGGAATAAAAAATCTTCTCTTTTTATAAGTGAAATATAATCAAAAGATATATTTTTGTTGTATTTCCTCATAGCTCCATAGAAAGGTATGGGATTTAAAATAAAATCGGATGATCTGTATGTCTGCTCAGTGCTATTAAATGGAGACGGAGATCCAAACAATATCAAATCGATTGGTTTAGCAATATAGTTAATCACTTTTATCCTCCTTGACGATTTTTTGATAAATCTCTGACAGTTCTTCAACCTTCTCTTTATTTAATAAAGATGGGATATTTTTGATATCATCAATTATATCCTCAATCGTTTGCCATTTAATCTTTTTACTAAAAATTGACGGGTTTAAAGAATTGGGGAACTCTTTAGCTTTTTCATAGATACGAGATGCATCATCAGTTGAAATGTCTTTTATATGGGCAAAGCAGTTTCTAATTTCGCTTAACTTGTTAAAAAAGGTGCTTAGCGATTTTTGGATTGCATACAATTTTTCAGTTCCCTTAATGTAGTTTTCAACAAATCTTTTATACTCTTCATTGCTGTTTAATAATTCATTCTTTATTGGATTTGCGATATTCTTTGCCTTTAATCTTTCATCCCTTTTCGAATAGTCGTATCCATAGGCCTCGCAGAGCTTTGTTGTTATTGCCTCTATTAAAGCGATATATCCATGAAGATATCTTCTATTTTTTAAATGCCATTTTGAAAGGGATATTTCAAAATCAGATTGGCTTCCATCAATATTAAACTCTGATAACATATTTTGTAGATCCTCAAGTATTATGCCAGAGAAAATATCACTATTAACACCATAGCTTTCAAGCTTGATTTTTAAGTCATGTAAAGAATCCTTTATCTTTGGCGCAAGGTTCATGTCAAGCGACGCTTGAAGGATCTCCATGCCCTCTGAGAGTTCTGCAGATAGAATTTTTAGAGATTCAGCAATTGGCGTTATATTTGCAGCGTTTTTAAAGGTATATAATCTCTGAGACCAGTCCAGAACATCTAAATAATCCTTAAGGCTAACAATTTCATTTTCGTCAGAGGATCTACCAAAGGCATACAGTATTTCCCCCACCCTTAGATTAATCTGGGTATTTTTTAAAAGGGAGATTGCAAGGGTTATAAACATGGGAATAAATCTGTAACCATGTGTGATATCCGTATGAATCGTATAATCCTTATGATGCTCTTTCATGAACACCTTCATATCCCTTATAAAGGATGTAAGGTTTTTCTCGTCTATAACCATAAAAGAAAAAGTAAAAACATTTTCATGATTCAGCTTTTCTAAAAATACCTCCTTGTCTTCCTCAAAATTATTCATTCGCTTGAATCTTTTAATATCCTCGGCTTGAAAAACATCCTCTATGTTTTTATTCAGCATTAAGTTGTAGAGGTTCTTGAAAAGAAGAAAATAGGTTTCTTTAGATCTTTTTGTAATAATAAAAGCTATCTCTTCAATATCGCCCATTTTCTCACAAAGCCATATTACAGGGAGTTTTGATTTCAGCTTCTCTGACTTATAGATGTATGTTACTTCTTTGTATTCGTTTAGATCTCCAAGAGGATACAATAATACTGCTTTATTCATTTCATCCTCTCTGAATTACAGCAGCTATTCTTAAAATTGATTTTATCCTATCGAAATTTAATTCATCTTCAATCTCTCTGAGGGTATCCATAGTTTTTTCGACCTCTGACCCAATCTTTCTTTTTAGCAAGCCAATGATTACCGCCTCCCTCGCTTTAGGATGATTTATACCACCCTCTTCTTTGAGGACCTGGGAAAGGCTCCCTAACTGATAAATAAAAGATTTTGGTATCTTTGAAAGTTCCTTGAAGGAATAGTGTCTATTCCATTTTAAAATAATCTCATCTGATGAAAGAGAGTGTTTTATAAATTTTATGCCTATTGAATCTTTTCCTTCCATATTCTTTGCCTTCTTTTCTAATCCATTTAGTTCAGCCAGTACATATTGAAGGGGTAATAGATGGTGAGCGATTAATAATGCCCCACTAAGGGTAAAGTTATAAATTTCATCATCAGGAAGCAGCTTTTTGATATCACTCATTGCCTTTTGAAATTCATCCCTTATTTCTCTGGCGCAATCTAAGGCATTTTTTACAGGCAACATGGCAAGGACATCATCTCCACCAATGTAAATTGAAGCACCATAATAGTTTTTGATTATATCTTCGACCTGACCTACAAAAGTCGATTGACATCTACTTAATAATTTATGGTCTTCCATATCCAGTCTTGATATCTTTGCCCCCATATTATCCCCATCAAGCTTTAAAACAGCATATGACTCTGAAGGAAATATGCTATTCTTATAAAATTCCTCGAGCTTCTCTACAATCTCCTTTGCCTCATCGTCTGCAATCTTATGCTCTTTGTAGTTGATAGGGTTTTTCCATATATCTACTATAAACCACTCGCCATCCATTTGAAGAAGAGACTTTATTCTTTCTTCGGCTTGATTGTTGTCCAACTCTGACTTTAATTTGCGAACCATATTGCCCTTTGGAATTTTGTCTATTACTTTATGATATAAGGGTATCAATGAATGCATAATCTCTTTTTTTGTAAGCAGCTCCTTCTTAAATAAGGTGCTTGCGATCTCGCTTGTGGATGGAAAACCACCTATCTTCAGTTTGGCGGCTAAAAACCTCTTTATAAGACAGAAACCGCAAAGCCTTTCACCATTCTTAATTTTTCTATTTTCTCTATTCCAGATATTTTCCCAGAAAGCCTTTCCTTTATAATCATCTATTGATGCGCCGATTATTGTATTTTCTTTACAAATGGTGCAGGTATATACTCCTCCGCAGTATTCTAGATAATCTTCCTTCTTCTGAAACTCCTCAAAAGAAACCTTTGGGGATTTATATTCAATTATTGTATTACTCTGAAACGTTCCATCATTTCTTATCTTCGCATCCTTTAAATAACCTACATATCCATCAAGGTTTCTTCTTGTATTTTTGTAGTCACTTTCAATCTTGGAGGCAGCCCAAAACAGTTCTAACATATTTTCTGATTGATATAATGCGAGGTCATGGAAATTAGTCTGTTCGATATCAAGTTCTTTCAAGGCAAACTGGATAAGTTCTTTGAGATTGTTTTTTATCGTTTCATCGACCTTCTTTGCAATTTGTCTCACATCCTCGTCAGAGGACTCTTTAATCTTAAAAAGCAATTTATTGGGTATGTCGGCAAAATCGAGTCTTTTCAGATCGATATCGTCTGATGGAAATATAAATTCAGTCTTTGCATCGTATTCTGATCTTACCTGTAAGGCACTCTTCTTAATCAAATAAGATATAAGAAGACTTCCAGCCCATATATCCTCAGTCTTTCTCGATGCATTTATTATCTTTCCCACCGAAGGAATTGTTGCCGCAAAAAGATAATCAGCCATTTTTACCTCCCAAACTTTGCTTAATATAGGGTAGAAATTTATTCTCTAACAGTTGGTAGTCTTCAACAGGAATATTTTTGTTACCAAATCTCACAGAGCTATCTTCAGGAATAAATGGGGATTTAAAAAGGGTTATATACAGATTCAGTTTTTCATTTATTTCCTTCACGCTAAAACATATTGGTGATGCACGCCTTAAAACCTCTTTTTGACCACCTTTTTGTCTTTCAAGTTGCAAACCTTTGTTTAATTGAGGGTAGAAGATGTTGAGGCCGAAAAGTGCATTTCTAACTTTATAGTCATTGAAATTCTTTATTTCTATGCAATTTTTTGGGGCTGACAAAATACTGCTCAAAAAAACAAAGTCAGTAGTATGAATCCCTTTTTTAGGTATACCTGGCCTCGGGTTCTCTGCACAGACTCTGAAACCACGATAGTATTGTCCAAATTGATCTAAAAGGGCTTTGTAATCAGTGAATTTTGTTTCTATCACCTCAAATACATATTTAAAGTCCCCAATCACTGGGTATTTTGTCGCCGATTGATGAAAGATACTTATTCGTTTTTTAAGTATAGATTTCAAAGTCTCTATATTCTTTATAATACCCTCTTTTTGATATTCTTTAGGTTCAAACACAGGGATAAAATCTTTTTGATTTGTAATATCTTTAATCTGCCAGCTACCAAAACATTTTCTTCCACGAAGACCAAATCCACCCATTGCTGTTGCAAGATAAAATGAGCCTATAATGAGATTGATATCGTCCTCTGTTGCTTGAGGATAAAAGGTAAACCTTAAATCAAACATACTTCCCGCATCTATTAGGACATTATTGTTTTTGTCTGCCTTATCTGGATTTGGTATACATTTACCTCTATTGTTCCTGTCAAATTTAAATATTACATTTCCTATGCCAAGATAGGTATAGCCGTTTGAATCAATACCTTGCTTATTTTTTGTTAGAAATTGTAACTTACTGTTTTCTATGGATAATCTAAATTTACTTTTTTGATTGTTTTTGCTATCATTAGCAATTCCAAATATATTTCCTTCAATATCTTTTAACCGAGATAGGTCATTTCCAACAAAACATCCCGCAAGTGCCCTGAACCACCATCGCATCACTCCCTTAATTTCAGGAATCCTTATTCCGTCAAATCTTCCCTCTCCTCCTCCCATAAAAGTAGGTGTGACTGTTTGCACTTTAAAAACTACAGTTTTCATTTAACCCTCCACAATCATCTTTTATCCAAAGCAGAATTCATAATATGCACACTTTGTGCAGTAAGGTTTTTTTTGCAACTCAGGCGGCTTATCCATGCCTACAATCTCCTTCACCCGCACCAGTGCTGCCTCAACCTCTCTTGCACCATCATCTGTCAAGATTATCTCTTCCCGCTTCCTCATCTTTGGATAGTTTATAATGCCCTTTTTTTCTATTCCGAGCTGCTTCAGGTAATAGAGATAATAGAGCAATTGAATCCTGTCTGCATTATACATCCTGTTGCTATATTTCACTTCCCGTATTTCGTTATTACCGACAATATCTATATTTATAAGGTTATCAATCATCATATCCCTCTTCTCTTCCCTTGGATATGAATCTTCTCCGAGCAGCTTTCCTATCAAGACATTATCAGACTTAGACTCCATCTGGATGCCTCTGTCAAAAAGCCATAGCTTCCGTTCGCAGACATAAAGGTAATTGACCTTAATTCCAGTAGTTTTTAAAGATTGAAAATTAATTATATCAATTATATCTTCTGCCAATAGCTCTTCTTTCCTTTGCCATATTTTTCAATAACACCCTCTTTTCTGAGATCATTAATCACCTTTTTGATGGTTGTGTATGGTGTATCTGGAAACAGTTGTTCTATCATAGAAAGTGTAAACTCTGGTGGCAGGTTGTTGATAATTTTCTTTTTTATCTCAAAATAAGCATCTCTTCTTGTCTTTGAAGATGCATCGTATTTTTCTATTATTTCCGAAATTGTTTCATTAGGAAGATCATTTTCATGAGCGTTTATGGCATCAAAAAATCTATAAGTCCATTCATTTGCAAGCTTGCGATTTCCAGTAAACACTATGGTAATGTCTGGATGCAAGGCATACAGCTCACCAATTGCCTTCGCCGCGAATGAAGGATTATAAAATTTCAACTTAGAAAGATTTAAAAAATCTGAATAATTTGCTTCAATAACAAGGGCTGAATACTTATATGTTGAAAGTTCCCCAAGCTGTTGATGAAATATTGCCATCCTACCAAATTCTGCGAGAAGATTCTCAAAGGTCTTTCTCTCGACCACAGCAAGAATTCTGTCATGTACCTTTAAAGCATAGTCTCCTACAGGCAGTTTAGCTTTCTCAATACTATCTTTAGGAAATCGCCAGGGATATCTTTCATTTGTATCAATTATTACGTGAACCATGCCTTTATGATAAGTTGAGAGTTTAACTCTGGGCTTTCTTTCTGTTAGTCCTCTTTGAGTCCTCCAGAATATTTGTTCGTATTCTCCTTCTCTGGTTTTATACTTCTTTTTCAGGAATAAAAAATCGCATCTTTTGTTTATAGATCTATCAAGGACAATAGCGAGCCTTTTACCAAAACGCTTTAGGGAAATGACGGGAACTCTCTCAATTTCTTTCACAGGTGGTTCAAGTTCATGATTTTCTTCTCTGATACAGAAGATATTGCCTTTTTGTCCAGGCCATTTATCCTGCACTCTGAGAGCAAGTAACAACTTATCTCCCTGTCTGATAGTCAGACGATAAGGAAATTTCTCGCTATTGACGGATTCAAGAATGTAAAGGGTTGTCATATCTATCAATTACTCTCCTCATAAAAAAAATTCAACAGATACTACAGAAGCTGTGCATTCATAAGACTAATACACCTTCTCCTTCTTTGTCTGTCAGCTCAAGCCCCTTCTCATAAGAATATGTTACATCGTTCATTATCATTATATTATTTCTCCTGCAATATTCCGAATCTGCAACCGGAGATAAACATTTAGGATGATTAAATATTTGAACAGGAGCGGTGAATTCCTTCAATTTACTTTTTGCCTGAATGCGCTGCATTTTTTCAACGTTTTTACTGTCAATATCTTTTAACAATGCGGTTATTTCTCTTTCATTTTTTTCATACACAGGGCGCGGGATAACGCAATAATTAAAAAAAATGTTTCTGAAAAGGTCTTCGGCCTCAACCCTTGAACTCGCTTTGAGGCCTAATTCAAGCAATTCCTTATTCCGTCTGTATTTTTCATAATATTTTGTTTTCTCAATATCCTTGAAAACCATAACTATTGCATTTTGTTTGGTCGTCTCGTCCATAATCCTACCGTTATAGTCAGCAAAAAGCAGGGAATAGGTTCTGTCAAGCAGTTCCCTATCATAAACCCGTGTATGTTCAGTTTTAAAAATATAGATATTTGGTTCATTGTCCTCATATTCTTTGTTTCTTTTTCTCCAGCAGCGCCCAAATCGCTGGAGTAGGCTGTCTATAGGAGAACATTCTGTAAATAAGACATCAAAATCTAAATCAAGACTTGCTTCCACAACTTGTGTTGCAATCCAGATTGCAGGTGGATGTGTGGGATCATTAATAGCCATTATTCCAAACTTGTTGCTCTCTTTCTTCCTTCTATCTTGTAAAATAAACCTTGAATGTATCAATAAGGGGCTAAGATCCAGTAAGACCTCATGCATCTCTTGGGCCCTTTTGACAGTGTTGCAAACAATCAATACCTTTTTACCTGCTTGAAACTCTTTTTCGATCAGTGTTAATGAAGAATCGTTATGAATATATTCATTATACACCGCTATCTTATGTCTTTTTGTTGGTGGAAGCTCTTGTTCAGGAAATTCTATATCCTGAAATCCTTTCAATTCATCTTTTATAAAAGGTGGGAGCGTTGCAGTCATTAAAAGGAATTTACCCCCAACCCTATGTATTTCGCTAAGAAAAACCATTATTGCTGCTATAGAGTCTGGAGAGAAGCTCTGTATCTCATCGACTACTATTTTTGAATAAGATGCAGTCAGATAAGGCAATTCAAATCCATTATATTTAAAGACTGCTGGAACAAGCTGGTCAGCAGTTGCAATGGTTATTGGAGCGCAGAACTTTCTTGCCGTTTCTATCCTTTCAATATAGCTTTCATCTGCCTCGTTATTTTCAAGCATATAGCTGATCTCTCCATGCAAAAGGCTAACGTTGTTTCCAAAAATATCTTTAAATCTCCTATACATCTCATTTACAGCTGTCTTCAGTCCCAGAAGATAAAATGCCTTCTCTCCATTTATCCAGTTCATAGAATACTCTGTCTTTCCTGAACCAGTTGCTGCAATTAAGATGACATTCTTATCTCTAAGCCTTTTTGCCTCGTGTTGGAACGGTTTAAGCTGCCAACCCTGTTGAGATACCCAATTATTGAAAGCCAGTTCATAGTTACCATCATAGTTTTTCTCAGGTTCGATATCAGCAGAGGCTGTGTAATCGCATTTATGTAAAATTCCTTTTAAAAAGACTAATAGTTCGAAATAATTTTTAAAGTTTGTTTGAGATTCTATCTTTTGTTTTATATCCTTATTTATGTCATAGTCAGAATTCAAGGGATAGCTTATCCCGAGTTTGTATTTATTTTTTTCAAGGTCATGACGGATTGTCATTTCAAGGGCCTTTTTATCAAAAGGCTTTGTCCTTGAATGATGAAATGCAATGCAGTATTGGACGAGGTCCGCAAAGAAAACACCATCTGTGCTAAATGTATGAAAATATCTTTTGTCTTCTTTTGAGAGAAACGCTATGGATAACCATTCATGAGGGATTTCGTCAAAACCTTTTAACTCTTGAATTATGACCTTTGAGGATAATCCAAGCTTGTTCTGAAATTTATGGTTTAGTTTGCCGAGGTCATGGTAATAAAGGATCTTTTTAATAATTTCATCATATTTTTGGATCTTTTCTCTATCAAGAAATTTTTTCAGCTTTTCATAATTTTCAAGCAATTTTCTATTATGTTCTTCAATAGTTTCAGCGGGATTTGATTTAGCGTAAACAGCCATTTTAGATTGAGAGAAAACTTAACAAGTACCCATCTTTATCAAGAATAATGTCTGAATACTCGATTTTATTGCCTTTTGCAATATAAACAACGTCAACATATTTGAATATCCTCTTATCGCTAAATGAAATGACAGGTTCATAATAAAACGGTAGTCTGTAATATGTCCCTTCTAACCTTCCACTTTTGCAAATCTCTGGTCTGAGATATATGTTATATAAAAGCCTATATTCATCATTAGAGGGGAAAATATCTACAAGCCCTGTGTCTTCAAGGTCCACACGGGCAATATCCTCGTTTCTACCCAAAACAACTGTCTTCTGTTTTACAGCCTCAAGGAGTTTTTCATTTAAGTCTTCTTCATCAAAAGAAATATGGAGAAGAAGTTGCATATCCACAATTTCATCAACAAACATAATGCCATGCGTGGCAGTTTTATTAGAATTTCCGACCACAACATCATAGGGATTGTTTGGTCTTGAGGCTCTGTCTCTATCAAACTTATAGACCTTCTGCATATTTGTTACAACAGATTCATAATTGCCTTGTATGGATATTCTGAGATTATGGTATTTGTCCAGATCAAGCAGAGCATGAACCATGCCTTTAACCATAGAAGGGGTAGGAAGCGGATATGTCTGAACATAGCCATAGCTTAGCTCTCTCCTATAATTAACAAAATTCTGGTAAAGTTTAACCCTTACTGTTCTCATGTTGGATACCATAAAAATTGTCAATTTTATTTTTAAGTTTTTCAAAAAATTCTTCTATAGAAAATTTTTCAGAGTGATTTATTTTTATATCCTCAATATTCGAAAACTCACCATTAAGATAACCCAACATCGTCTGGTCTTCAACAGATTTTTGCAAAGTCTTAATAGCAAGGGTATCATTAATGAGCTTTTCATTGAGCAGAACCGTATCTTTTGTAAATGAAAGTTTTATCCTATTGTAAAAGAAGGGATTTCCAACATCATAAAGTCCACCCAAAACAAATAATGGAGAAAGGTTTTCTCTCTTGCCTCTAATGTCTCTATTGAGGAGTTTAATTACATTGAGTAGATTTTTAACCCTTTCAGCCCTTTCATGATTAGAAAGTTCAATTTTGTCAATTGGATCAATCCCTATTTCATCAAGATTACAGGTTATCGTATAAGAGTAATAAGAACGGTGAATCTCTGCCTGAAAGATATCATTGCCAACATTATTGGGTATTCTATCTGCGAGTCCCTTGTTTGTTCCAAATTCTAATTCGTTATAGAAAGGCTCAAGACTGACAGCATCTGTAAGTCTGACCACAGCCTTTCTAATTTTATTACTGTCTTTAGTTTTCATATAACCAAAAAAATCTATTTCTGGAAAATCTTGAATCGTCGCCCCCGTCGCAAATTGGATAACACCTGCGTCTTTATTCACTTCTGCGAGGTTATATCCATACATTTCCTTAAGCATCCTAACAATATCATATCTTAAAGCCTGTCTGCTTATATACGAGTAGTTTTTACCTTCTGTAGTAACCTTTTTAAGTGTCAGAATATTCCCCACCCCTTCACCATAATTTAAGTTTGACGCCTTAAAAACTACTGCAAGATGTAGATATTTGTTTTCATTCATACCAAATCCTCCTCATTTAAATTATCTTCACTTTCCTTTATCCCTTTACTCATCAGCCCATTCACAAATGAGTAGCCAAACTGTAAAAAGCAATCTTTGTCAAGCATTTCTTCCTTTCCAAATAGATTCGGCAGACTATGAGACATTATTGCTCTGATGTATTTGTCAAGGAACTTTTCTCTATCTGCTATCTTCAGATCATTTAGAAAACCATAAACCAATCCGTTGATTTGATTTTCTTTGTCTTTTTTTAATAGTTCATTACGAAGGCTAATACCACTTTTAAATCCTTTACTTATTATTTTTTCGCTTTTTCCCATCGTTTCACCTCTCATCATTTGAATATATCCAAATACAAATTTTATTATTTTATTTAGATTATATTTGGCTAAATATTTGTCTGCATTCAATGAATAAGCAAAATAGCTATTCAGAACTGAATAATCAATCTGTCTTTGAATTGCAAGCTTTAAGATCTCTTCCTCAATGTTGTAGTGGGTATTCCTTATTACATAGGATCCTTTTGGAATACTGTTTGCTTTAAACTGCGAATCAAGAAATTCAGCTAAATCAAGACTGATATTGTAATTGTAGATATTATAGCCTTTTGAGCTTTGCCCTGCCAGTATGGGATTGTCAGCAATCTCTATAAAATTGATATTCTCTATAATACTCTTTATTTGTTTTGCTACTATATGTTCTACAGTCTGTTTAATCATTGAATATAGTGGATTGCTGCTATCTTGAATATTATCAAGCATAAGATTAAATTTCGTGACTGTCTCGAATAATGTTTTTACTTCTGTATCTTCGTTTGGAAAGTAGAAATAATTCAGATAATTTCCTTCAACCTTCTTAAGAACATAGACAAAAGATACAAAGGCACAGTTATAGATAATTGCACATAATGGGCATATCTTCAGTTTTGATGCCTTAAACCCCCATATCCAGTTGGAATTATCCTTGTTGAAACCAATAATATTGGACACAGCATTATTAAATTCATATTCTGCCTTTCTTTCCTGACAGGATATACAAAGGTCGTTATTTTTGGGCTTCTTTAGTAGATTCGTATTCTTAATTTTATTTATATACTCTGAGATGCTGTCATGTGAACAAACACCTTTAAATCTCCATTCTACAAAACCATTCAGTGATTCCTTGCCTTTATCAGTGCTACTCAATATATTATAAATCTCTTCTTTAGGCAAAGATTCTATTATAGTTTTGGTATTTTCAAGATTGTAAAGAAAATCTTCCACAGTCTGATATCCTTTTATTGGAATATCCAGCAATTTAAGAAAATCTTTATATGGTGGCTTTTCAATCTCTTCAATTTTTTTAGCAATCTTTTCTGTTGTAATCTTTGACTTCCTGTCAGTTAATTCTTTATAGACTTTTTGTATCCTCTGGAGATACGCCTGGATATTAAAAAATTTTAGAAATCCATATTTGATAAACTTATCTTCAAAACTATCAAAAATCTCGTTATCAAACTCAATGTAGTTTTCACCAACTGTCAATGATGGAAGACTATAGATTTCTTTACCATCAGCTGCAATCGTTAAAAATCCTATTATTCCAGCATTAAAATACCAATCTCTCAAATAAAGTTTATGTTTCATGATATTTATTTTTTTTCTTCTCTTCTTATAAATTAATTTTCAATCCTTTACACCACATCCACCATGCCAAATCCCTGACCTGTTCTCAAGCCTATGCCCATTTGATAAAGGAGAGATAAATCTTCTTTATCTCCTGTTACTCTGAAACAGCCTTCAAAGCATGTAAGCATCATATAAGGTTTTCCTGTTTGCTGTCTGAACCCGCTTAGTGTGTGTTTTACTACGGACTTTTTTATCTGAAGAGGTTCAAACTTTAGAAGTCTTGAAAGTCCCTTTTTACGGATATCTTTGAAAATTCGATCATGAATTGCATTAAGATGAAAATTAAAACTCTCGAGGTTATTTTTGAATGGTAAAACAGGTTTTTCTTGCTCATCTTCAATTAAGATTGGAGAGATTGTTTTAAAAATAACTTCATCATGATCAATCTTTTTCTCTCTGATTAAAGATGTTCGATTATATTCAAGGGTTATACCATTTCCAAAATTAAAAGTTTTTTCTTCAATAAGGCCGTTATAAAGATTAATTATAAATTCGTAATCAATAGAGCTTATTAAAAAAGAAATATAAGAGTTATGGGGAAAATAAAAAACTATATCCTCAACTGCTGTCTTTTCATCTATGAATATTTTTTCTTTAACAGATTTTCTTTGAGGAGGCATTAAAATCCCGAATGTAAAGGGCTTTACTTTTTTTGAATGGGAAAAACCTTGATCTGGATAAAGAATTTTTTTGTATTCAGGACTCTGTTTTGAAAGTATCTCTTTTATCAGAGCCATAAATCTCTGTCTGTAAAGTATTGGAAGTTTGTCAGTTTTAAAAAAAACTTTAAATCTCACTCATATATCCATTTAAATTAACATCTACTCCTATGTAAGACTTTACATTAAATTATATTGTATGATTTGTCAAGTCTTTTTTATGTCTAATTTATTAATAGACATCCTCTGCAACTTTTACTGTAAGGTCACCGAGCATGTTTGTGTAACTGCCGAGTTCATTGTCATACCAGCCATATATCACAGCCTGAGTTACAGGAATCTGTAATTTATCAGTAATAGGAGAGCCGATGTTACACATTTTTGATATATCCAGTGTAATCATTGCAGTTCTTGTATGTGTTTCACTTCCTTCAATTATGGCAGCAGGACCGAAAAAGCCAATTATATCAGTTGAAACTTTCTGATCATCAGTGAAAAGAAGATAACCTCTTGTCTGTCTTTCAGCAGAATCCCTGTAAATTTTATTGATCAAATCTCCATCAATGATATTGCTTTCTTCATCTTTGAAAGCCAACACAAGTATTATCAATGAACCTGTTACAACAGGAACTCTAACTGACTGCGCGATAAAACCAATGTTTTTCATTTCAGGTAAGACAAGTGCAAGTGTTTTTGCTGCTCCTGTGCTTGTAAGAATTATATTATTCATTGCAGAGCGAATTTTTCTCAGATCCTTTGCATCGGTTTTTGGAACTCTATCAAGTACTTGCTGAGATGATGTAACAGCATGAACTGTTGCCATTGAGACGCTCAGTATTCTTTCCGCTCCAAAGTAATCAAGGAGTGGCTTCATCATGTGTGCCAGACATGTTGTTGTGCATGATGCTCCTGAAATAATGAGATGTTTTTTACTGTCATACATCTCCTCATTTATCCCCATAATTACTGTTACTGAATCATCTGGAATATCTTTTGCTTTATCTTTTATTTTAAATGGTGCACTGATTATTACCTTGTAAGCTCCTGAATCAAGATGTCCTCTTGCAGAGCCTTCTTTTACATCAGAAGGCAGTGTTGGATCAAGAAATTTGCCTGTTGTATCTACAACAAGTCTGGCTCCATACCTGCCCCATCCTATGTCTTTAGGGTTTCTGTATTCTGTAAGAATTTTTACAGGAATTCCGTCAATAACAATTGTGGAGTTTGATTCATCAATTTTTTCCACAACGGTTTTTGAACGATAGCCATAAAGATAGTTATGTAGCCTTCCATATGTGGAGTCATGTTCAATATAAAAAGCTACATCCTGTAGAGATTTGCCAACTTTTCTGCCAAGATTAACAATAATTTCAGAAAAATGCTTTCTTCCAATGTGATGCCAGAGTGTAAGCTTGCCAATTCTTCCCAGACCATTAATTCCAAGAATAGATTTGGTCATTTTTTAACCCTCCTTTTTAGTTTAAAAATATTCAGATGAGAGATAAATTGTTTGTGTTGGATGCTTTCCAAGATAAACCATACCATTTCTTCCATCGATACTTATCAGATCGCCCTTTTTGAGTATTCTCTTGCCAATTCTGCATTTTTTTTCATGCTGGTAAACTATCATTTTTGAAAAGCCAACAACACAGGTTTTACCAAGTTTTGTTGCAATTATTGATGCATGAGATGTAGAACCTCCTCTGGCAGTCAGAATGCCATCTGCAGAGGCAATATGAACTATATCATCAGGAACAGTATCAGCCCTTACAAGGATGACAGGTATTTCAGGTTCCTTAAGTTTAAATTCTTTTATATCCTCCACGTCAAATACCAATCTCCCAGATATCGCACCACCGCTTACCCCGATTCCTGTCCCAAGCCTGCTTTTATTCAAAATTTCAGTAGGAACAAAAACTGTCATAAGCTCTCTTTTAGCATAACTCATTTCCCTTGTCTGAAGAATATATAAATTATCTTTTCCTCTTCCTTCAAAAGTGAATTCAATTTCCTGATGATCCCATCTCTCTTTATAAATCAGTTTTTCTACAATTTCTATTAAAGCTGCATAGATTTCAGGGAATGTTTCTTCAAGTGATTTTTCATTGATTCGACCTTCAATATTTTTTTGTTCTATTGAAACAGGATATGTTTTCACCAATCCTGAAACAATATCTTCACCTTGCGCTCCTGTGGTGTAATCCCCCCACAGTATAAGTCTGTCAAGAGACTCTTTTGGATTTCGTGTAAATAAGACTCCCGAACCTGAATTCGTATCAAAATTACCAAATACCATCTTCTGAACCACAACCGCTGTTCCCCAATCTTCAGAGATTCCTAGAATTTCCCTATAAGACTTTGCTTTTTTTGAATACCATGAATTGAAAACTTGTGAAATTGATATGTCAAGCTGAATCCACGGATCCTCTTCTATATAGATACCTTTAGATAAAATAAATTCTTTATATGTCGTCGCAACTTCTTTCATCTGAGATGCAACAAACTGAATTTTAAAATCTGTCTTATATTTTTTCTTAAATTCATTTATAATATTGTCAAATTCATCTCTGTCAAGTCCAAAAGACATTCCCCAGCACTGTAAAAATCTTCTGTAACTGTCCCAGACAAACCATGGTTTTCCAGTCTGTTTTATAAGTCCATCTATAATTTTTTCATTAATTCCAACATTTAAAAAAGAATTCATCATTCCAGGCATTGAAATAGCTCCTCCGCTTCTTACAGATACAAGTAAAGGATTAGCCGGATCTCCGAAAGTTTTTTTTGTAATATTTTCCAGTCTTTTTAAGGCTAAATGAATCTCTTTGTTTAAATGTTCTTTTACAGGTTCAAAATTATTGATTGCTTCTCTGCACCTGAAAACTTCAGCAGTTAAAATGAATCCGGGAGGCACAGAAATTCCTTTATGAACAAGTTTTATCAGATTATGCCCTTTATTGCCAAGATGGATTCTATCATTGATTTCCTCTTTTGGATAATAAATATCACATATAATCTTCTTGGGGTCATATGTCATAAGAAGGTCAAGGTCTTTATATTCAAGTTTTTCTGCCTGATTGTATGATGCGTTAATAACTCTGCTGATAAGTCTATCAAGCTGGCTTAGACCCGGATATTGAGCAACCGTATCTCTTAAAAATTTTTCTGATAGAGTACTTATGGGTTCAAACTTATCAAGCTCTCTATTATTCAGATTTTGTGAAATTTTTATTATTATTTTTTTAAGCCATTTCTTGTATGGCGCTGTGCAATATATATTTACCATATCACTTATTGACTCAGCAAAATTTCTGAAAATATCCATATATTGAGAGAATGTGAATCTTCTTATCTCCAATGCTACCGACAGCATCGCAAGAGTATTTATATATTTTTGTGAGGAAATTCCATTAAGTTCAAGAATTTTACCAAAAAGTTTAAGATATTTTTCTATTCTAAAAAGAGTTGCTCTTGTAATGAAGCTGAGGTCTATTGATTGCTCAATTTCATCAAGAAAACTGTTAAGCAAACTCTCAAGTCTTAAAAATACAGAAAGTGCATTAAATTTTCTTTCACTGTATCTTCCTGATACAGAAGGAATTCCTGCAACAATATGCCTCTTGTGAGTTATATCTTCAAAAGCATCATATTTTTCAGATGAAGTCATGATACTTTTCAACTTTTCAAGATAAGATATAATTGACTCAATTTTTCTAAATAGAGAGTTTTCAGATAAAGCCTCAATTACCGGTGTTGCATCTGGTAATCCGAGATAAAGAGCCTCTTTTAAAAGAGTTTCGACTTCTTTGCAGTCTGTTTTATATTTTGCATACAACAACTGGTAAAGCCTTACTGTTAAAATCGCTTTGGTTTTGGCTGTATCTGAGACAGGAATCAAGTTTATCTCATTCATTATTGTATCCATTGGAGTTGAAAGGATGGTTTCAACAGAACCAAATTTCTCAGAATCTGAAAGTTTTTTAAATATATATCCAAGCTCTTTCAGATGTTCATTAACTAAATTAAGATCTTTTAAAACCTCATCAGGTACATATTTTTCAAGAACTTTTCTGTCAGCAGTAATCCAGAATTCTACTGTTTTTTTAATTAAATCAATTATCAGAGGACTGCTTTCAACATGAATCTGCTTTCTTATAAAATGTACAAGAGTATCTTTTCTTTTAAACATTTCATCAACTTGGGTTGAAACCATTCGTAACTCGCCTTCTGCATTTATTTCGTTAAAATAAACAGGAATTTTCTTTAAGAGCAGTTTTACTAGATAAAATATCGGAGCAATATCAGCATTGAGAAGTTTTGTTATTTCTCTCTGGAAAAGGTCTGTATCCTTTATATGAACTCCTCCAAAAAATAGATAAATACAGAGTGCTGCTATCAATTCTTTTGTATCCAATGGGCTTTTAGAAATTAAATTAAACCATAGCCTTAAGTTATTTATATGATAGCGATTAACATTTATAGTGTAATTTTCAGAAAATCCTTTAAATTGAGGGGTATGAAACCCTGATAATATCAAGTGCTCAAGATAATAATCTAAAATTTCTTTATTTTTTATTTTATAAATAGCATTTCCAATGTCCTCCAGTGAAAATATCACAGCATCAGGAAGTCTATAGAAAAATTTTTCAAATTGAAGAAATACTGTATCAAGAATTAAAAAAAAGTTTTTATTATTTATTTGCTGTGAATGAATCAAAAAATTTTTTATTGCTCGTCCGAGTTCTCTTATTGAAAACTCATGAATTTCTTTTAACTGTTCTGTATCAAGTATCCAGCACAGATATTGAAGATGTGTCAATAAATTAATCCATAAGTCACCGGAATCTAAGAAATTTTTTGGAAGTTCTCTGAATTTATTTAAAATTTCAGTTTCAGAAGGAATAGTTAATAGTTTGTCAAGATCATAGACTTTGGGAATTTCATCAGCCATTTTTTCAATTTCTTGAAATAGGGATTCACAGGCTGAATTTATAAAAACAATTCCATCAATGAAAAATTTTCTAAAATACTCATCAGGTCGTAAAATTGAAAGAAATTGTGAATAAAGTCTCTGCAGATATTTCTGGTAAAGCTTTGTAAAGGAGTTGATTAACTGCGGATCATTAATTTGTTTTTTTTGCAATAGTTTGCTGATGTTTTTTAGAAGCCCGAGATAGGATAAATAATTATCAAGCTCAATGAAATAAAAATATTTCAAAGTATCTGAAATAATGTTTCTGAAAAGATAGTTTTTTACTGCCTCGTCTTCTTCAAGAAGTTTTATAATAATTTTCAAGACAGCTCTTAAGAAAACTTCTTTATCTTCAGTTTGCTCAAATCCCTCAATTAAGTAATTAATCAAAAAGCAAGTTGCGTCATATCCCTGCGGATGTTTTAAATAATAGTCTGCATATTTTGTATAGTGCGTTTCTATTTCTTGTGCTATGGTTGGTGTGTGAGATGAGGATTTTAACTTTTCAGCTAAATCAAGAGCATTTTTCAAAATTCCAGGATAGGCAGAAAAAATATTCATTATTTTTTCAACTTCTTTCCATATAACCTGTTTCATTCGTAATTTAATTATATCAAAAATTTATAGTAATCATAAGATTTCGTATGTTAAAATTTAATAAAGGTTTTTACATAAATGAACGAAAATAATCTCTTTTTCGATATTCATGAAGAGTGTGGAATTTTTGGTATCTTTGGCCACCCTGAAGCTGCCAATCTTACCTATCTCGGACTTTACGCTCTTCAGCATAGGGGACAGGAGGGAGCTGGAATTTGTTCATCAGATGGCTCAAGACTTTATCTTGAGAAATCCCTCGGTCTTGTTGCTGAAATATTCAATGAAAAGGTTTTAAAGAATCTACTAGGACACATTGCAATAGGGCATAACCGGTACTCAACTACAGGTTCAAGCAGTCTTGAAAATGTTCAGCCATTGATGGCTACCTATTCTCTTGGCAGTATTGCAATTGCTCATAATGGAAATCTTATAGACATAGAAAGATTGAGAGGTAAACTTGAAAAGGATGGAGCAATATTTCAGACTACCTCAGATAGTGAAATAATTTTACATCTTATTGCAAGGGCAAGAGATGGTGGAGTTCATGAACGAGTTGCCAATGCTATAAGGCAGGTATCAGGAGCATTTTCGATACTTTTAATGTCTGAAACAGAATTAATAGCTCTCAGAGATCCTTATGGTATCAGGCCTCTGTCATTGGGGCAACTGAATGATAGTTATATAGTGGCATCCGAGACATGTGCTTTTGACTTAATTGGAGCAACATATATAAGAGATGTTGAACCTGGAGAAATGCTAATTATAAATGAGGGTGGTATAAAATCTTTAAAAATTTTCAATTCATATAAAAAGGCCCACTGCGTATTTGAATTTATTTATTTTGCGAGACCTGACAGCTATATTTTTGATCATATATGTGTAAATACTGTTAGAAAAGAGCTTGGTAGACAACTGGCAAGAGAGCATCCGGTTGATGCTGATATAGTCATTCCTGTTCCTGATTCTGGAGTGCCGGCAGCACTTGGATATGCTGAGCAAAGTGGTATTCCTTTTGAATTCGGTTTAATAAGAAATCATTATGTTGGCAGGACCTTTATAGAACCAAAACAGAGTATACGACACTTTGGTGTTAAGATTAAGCTTAATCCTGTACGAGAAATTCTGAAAGGGAAAAAAGTGATAGTTATAGATGATTCAATTGTAAGAGGAACCACATCAAAAAAAATTGTCAAAATGATAAGAGAACTTGGAGAAGCAAAAGAAGTTCATATGAGAATAAGTTCTCCACCCGCAATTGGTCCATGTTTTTATGGTATAGACACTCCAACAAGGCAGGAACTAATTGCATCATCTCATAAAGTTGAAGAGATAAGAAAATATATCACAGCAGATTCGCTCGGTTACTTAAGCATAGAAGGATTGAAAAAAATAATTCCCAGCTCAACCAACTACTGTATGGCATGCTTTAACAGTAAGTATCCAATAGAGTTTGAATCTAAAAAAGTAAGTCAGATAGAACTATTTTCATGAATCTTGAGCCCATTATAAACATTTATCAAATCAACCTTAAAGTTAAATCTTACGAGAAGGTATTAATTTTTACTGACACTATCAGAGAGGATGAAAATTTAACTGTTGAGGAAAGACACAGAAGGCATTCTTTAGTTGCAATAGCTAGAACAATCAGAGAAATTGGGAAAGACTTATGTAAAGAAATCCTGTACGCAGAATATCCATCTCTTGGATCTCCAGGTATTGAACCGCCTGAAGCAATCTGGAAGATTGCTTTTGGCGATAAAACAATTAAAAACCTTAAGAAAACAAAGCTATTTCATAAACTTCTTTCTAAAAATATCTCTTCTCAGGAAATTCTTCTTATAAAAGAGATTGTGAAACAGCATTGTAACGAAGCTGTTAATGTTGTCATTGCTCTTTCTAATTTTTCAACAAGTCATACAAACTTCAGGGACATCTTAACTAAATTTTGTGGAACAAGGTATGCAAGTATGCCACTTTTTGACCTTTCAATGCTTGATGGATCAATGACCGCAGACTGGAAGACAGTCAAGCATAGAGCATTAAAGGTCAAACAAATTCTTGATAGAGGAATAAAAATTAAAATAAAAACTCCAAATGGTACGGAGATTGAGATACTTAGAGGAAAGAGGAAAATCTATATTGACTCAGGCATTCTAACAAGAAGAGGCTCTTTTGGTAATCTTCCGGCAGGTGAAGTATTTTTTGCTCCATTAGAAGGTTCAGCAAAAGGAAAACTTGTTATTGAATGGGCACCAACGAGAAAACTTAAATCCCCCCTGATTTTAAAAGTTGAAAAAGGAGAAGTTATCTCAATTGAAGGTAATGAACCATATAAAAAAGAGCTTGAGGCTATTTTAAATAAACGACAGGAAAACAGAAACATCGCAGAGCTTGGTATTGGAATGAATGATAAAGCCATTAGACCCGATAACATTCTTGAGTCAGAAAAAATTCTTGGGACAATTCATATCGCACTTGGTGATAACTCTTCCTTTGGTGGAAGAGTCAGAACCCCCATGCATCAGGATTTTATCTTCTTTAATCCTGATTTATATGCTGTTACTGAAGAAGGGGAAAAAATTAAAATCTTACAAACAGGACAACTTATGGTATCATAAAACTATGAAAGCTATTGTTGAAATTGAATTTAAAGACTTACATGTAGAAAAAGTTCAGACAATACTTGTCGATATATTACAGACATTAAAAACTTCTGAATACCTTGATGATGCAAGATTTCAAATACATACACCTAATGGAGTAGTTACAGAAAAATGCCTCTTTCAGGGAACTAAGATAGTTGCCTGAAGAAGAAATTCTCTGCTGTAAGCAGACCAGATCATGAAAATAGTCTGTCAGAATAGAAAAGCTTATGCTGATTATAATATTGAAGAAACTATTGAAGCAGGAATAGTCCTAACTGGAACAGAAGTTAAATCTCTTAGGGAAGGTAAGGCAAATTTAAAAGACAGTTATGTAATAATCAAAGATGACGAAGCCTGGTTGCTTAATTGTCATATAAGCCCTTACAGTCATGGAAATATTTACAACCACGATCCATTAAGAACACGCAAACTTCTTCTTCACAGAAAAGAGATTGAGAGACTTAAGGGAAAAATTCAGCAACAGGGTTACACACTCGTTCCTTTAAAACTTTATTTTAAAGGACCTTATGTTAAAGTTGAAGTTGCTCTTGCCCGTGGTAGAAAGACTTACGAAAAAAGAGATATAATAAAAAAGAAAGAAGCTCAAAGAGAGATTGAGCGTGCACTTAAAAACAATTGATCTTTTACAAGGGGGCGAAAGGACTCGACGGAGGTAGTGAGGGCTAAGTTGCATGCCGTGGTTCTCACCGCCACGTAAAAAAGGTGGGAAACACACAACTGCCAACAACGAATTGGCACTCGCTGCTTAATTAAAAGCAGCCGTCTTCTCAAGCTTTGCTCTGAGACTTGAGAAAGATGTCATAAATCAGGGCTACTCTTAAGTGTGTAACCCGGCACTTAAGAGGAAATTGAGGGTTGTAGGGTTTTAGAAAGCCTGTTGGAGGGCGAGCTAAGACCCGAAGCTTAAAACTCCAACTAAGCATGTAGATGCTTAGAAGTAGCACCTTCGGACGCGGGTTCGATTCCCGCCGCCTCCACCAATTAAGGTTATCTACCACAATCCATCATAGTCTATTACTGCTTATAAAATCAAATAAAATCCTTAAAAATCAATAAGTTTTATCTTGAAAATAAGTCTATTATTATCTATTTTTATCTCTTGACAGCACGATATTTTTACGGTAAGTTTTACGGTAACTAATTTTTCAAAGGAAGCAGTTACCGTAAATGTTAACAGAAATAGGCGTAAAAACAGCAAAAGCAGAGGATAAGCAGTATAAGCTTTATGATAAAAAGGGACTTTATCTTATTGTAACGCCAGGAGGGGGGAAGTACTGGAGATTTGACTATACTTTTCAGGGCAGGAGAAAAACAATCAGTCTTGGTGTTTATCCTGAGGTAACACTTAAAGAGGCAAGAGTTAAAAGGGGGATGAATGCAGGAGAAAGCTAAAGAACGGGATTGATCCTGCATGTAAAATTGATACTACGCAGGCAGTTACCGTAGAAGAAGTGGCTGAGAAGTGGTTTGAGCTTAACAAATCAAAGTGGAAGGATTTCTACACAAGAACGGTTCATTACAGACTTGACAGATATGTAATTCCTGATATGCCCCCCATTTTCTGGAACAAGATAAATATGTATACATGGTTTTTTAAAAATAACGCACCCAGATACTGAAACAATATAATTATGCATCCTGCTTAAAAACCTCATAAGGTGTTTTACCTCCAAGACTGCTGTGTGGTCTTTCTGTATTATATCTTTTGCCTGTACTGGATTTTCAAAAAGATTTCTATTGAGGCATTCATCTCTAAGCTTACCGTTAAAGCTCTCAATCATGCCATTTTGCCAGGGACTACCTTTCTCAATGAACTCATGTCGTATCCCATATTTTTGAATGAACTTCTGAAATGTAAGACTCTGAAACTCAGGACCCTGATCTGTTCTTATAATTCCTGGGATACCGTAAAGTCCAATACAATCTGTAAGAACTTCTATTACAACTTTAGCTGGAATACTGAACTTACAGTCAATTCTCAAAGAAAATCAACAGCCCATACATGATTTAAAAACAATGGCTTTACTAGAGGATAATAAACAGTAATGAACTTTCTATTTCTTTTAGGTTTTTGTCTTTGTAGGTTAAGAGATCTGTATATGCGATAAATCTTTTTGTGATTAACAACTATGCCTACAGTATGAATACGCCTGTAGCCATAGAAGGTATATTAAAAGCTATATCCTTGATCATATCAGCAAGTGCTCTTTACTGTTTCACTTTTATACAACGGTAATAAAGACTACTTACAGGAACTTCAAGGAGTTCTCCTGCTTTTCTTACAGTTATCCCAGATTTAATCATCTCTTTAGCTATAACTTTCGTTTCATTAATTGTCAGAAGTTTTTTTAACAATATCTCTGAGTACCTGTATTTCAAGTTCTTTTTCAGCAAGTATTCGTTTGAGTCTTAGATTTTCATCTTCAAGAACTTTAAGCCTTTTTGCTTCCTGAGAGGACATGCCTTTGAATTTTTGTTTCCATTTTTCAAAAGTGCTTCTTGCTATAGAGTATTTGCGACAGACTTCAGCGATGGAGCTGCCTGGTAATTCTGCCTCTGAGAGAATTTGAATGATCCTTTCAACAGGATATTTTGTGTTTTTCATATACTACCCCCTTTTTTTAGATTATATACGTATTTTTGTTGTTCCAAAAAATGGGGAGCACATCAATACAATCTGCACCTGAGATAAAAACAGTTGATACAATAGAAAACATTGAAAAAATGAAAATTGCCACCTCAATGATGAAACTAACCGGTAAAGTGCACTCATCTTTAATCCCTGCATTTCTTAAGGCAGGACAGATTTACAGCATTGATCCGGTATTGCTGGTAGTGCTTTGTTATACTGAAAGCACATTTGATCCAAATGCCGTAAGCAAGAAAAATTACAAAGGATTAATGCAAACACCACATAAAACAGGATATACCGATATCGATATAATGTATGGTGCAAGAATACTTAAAGAAAAGATGGACGTGGCAAACGGAGACAAAATCAAGGCACTTGCACTCTATAAAGGTGGCCTAAATAACGAAGCTTTCAAACAGGCAACCAAAACATACGATATTTACAGAAAAGTGAAAAACTCCATCATTTAGATAATGTTCAATTTTCTCTTATATTTCAATAAGTTACAGCCAAAATCAAAAATGAACGCATGTTCATTTTTTTGGTCTGAGAAAAAAACGCTTATAAATCAATAACTTACAGGCAAAAAATAAGTTAATCATGCACTTAAATAAGTATTTTTTTTGTTCTAACTCATTGATTTTATTAGATAATTTTGCTAGACCATACGTTTTTAAGATTCTGTTTATGTTTGATTTTGGCTGTAAGTGTTTGATTTTTAAGGATAATTTACACATGTTAAATTAAGAAAAAAAACTAATTACTGGTTAAAAATGGTCGTTTTTGTGCAATTTTCTCTAATTTTTCTTTCAGCACTTCTCCTGTAAATGGTTTAACTATGTAGTTATCGACTCCGGCTTTTATTGCCTCGATAACTTTTTCTTTCTCAGCCTCAGCGGTAACCATCAAAAAAGCAATATCTTTTAATGCTGGATCACTTCTCACATGTTTTAATAATTCAATACCCTCCATAACAGGCATATTCCAATCGCATACAACCAACTCGTAATTTAATGATTGCAGTTTTCTTAGTGCATCCTGACCATTTTCTGCCTCATTAACATCTTCAAATCCGACTTGCTTGAGAAGATTTCGGAGGTTAAAATAAAATTGTGTCTGATTAATGGTTATATTAGTGATAATATAGGGGAATGGAAAAACCTAAAAAAGATAATAACACAGGGAAACTAAAAAAGAAAATCAATATAAGGGAGGAGACCATGCAAAAAATTAAAGAGATGGGCTTAGAAGATCTTGTAACAGAGATAGCAGAGATGGAACCTCAAGCTGCAATGAAATACATAACTGAGATGTTACTTAATCTTTTCATGTTAAAAGAGAGGGATTTCTTTCTTAAATCAGATGACAGTGAAGAAAACAA
>Ga0134100_1000137_pt1 | contig 85982 bp, 77 predicted proteins | sample 11_taG_2_FD_94444 | JGI IMG/M metagenome (GOLD analysis project Ga0134100, IMG submission 94444) | Switchgrass degrading microbial communities from high solid loading bioreactors in New Hampshire, USA - 11_42_5_180_A3 metaG | ecosystem: Engineered > Bioreactor > Semi-continuous > Anaerobic >...
GCGGCAAAAGAGGCAAAGGCAAGGTGGCTTGAACAAAGTGAAAGCCAGCGTCTTTAGGCGCTGGCCGGTAACATCCCCTTATAGGGGTAGAGCAAACCACCCGTTGTACGGGTGGTTATGATTGCAGTTGACATAGCTTCCTGTAATGGAACTGCCGGACAGGGAATTACGCCCTACCAGGCCGCCTGCATCATACCTGCCGGTAACGGTTCCGCCTGCCGTACAGCCTGTGATGACGCCCTGATTAAGGCCCACAAGACTTCCTACATAAGAATTTCCCGTAACATTCACGCCCGACAGATTAAGGTTTCTAATTTCGGAGCCGGAGCCGGTACAGCCAAAGAGACCTACATAATCCGTCGTCGGCCGGTTTATATATAGCCCGTAAATGGTGTATCCTTCACCGTCAAGGCTGCCGGTAAAGGGGCTTTCGGATGAACCGACCGGCTGCCAGCCCTCTCCCGCACCGTATACTGATAAATCAATGTCGGCCCCCAGTATGTAATGGGCTGAAAGGTCATTCCTTATTGCGTTAAATTGTTCCGGGGTGGTGATGATATAGGGATTTCCAGGTGACCCGTCACCACCCGAAAAGCCCGCCGCCTGCGTCCTTACCGGCAGGGCAGGAAATACTGCCGCCAGCAGAAGGCCCAACAACAGGAAGCAGGGACGTAAAATCGCTGATAGCTTCCTCACAAAATACCCTCCTCGTCCTAAGGCTTTGCAATCCGCTCCCGGGAAAACAGGGCTGCGGACTGCCTGTCTCAATTATATACGGCCGACTACCACCAAAATAAAAATTTTTTGAATTTTTTTGGAAAAAGGCAAAGAGGCCAAAGGCCGGCTGCTGCTTTGTGGTGAGGGGCATTCAGTATTGAGGAGAGAAGGTCGCAGAGGCATAATGGGGGCAAGGAATTTTTATAGGCTTTTTTCCGGGCTTGTGGCATAATAAGGACAGAAGAAGAAAGGAAAAGGACCTGTTTTGATATTGTTCGCTTAAGCGCAAGATAGGGTTGAGCAATTGTTTGCTTAAGCGAAGCGAGACAGAGGACGGTTCTCTGCCTTGCAGCCAAGACAGGGAACCGTCAGGCTGTGTGAAAACTATTACCACAACATACTAATCTTAAAAATGAATTATATTTTTGTTATCAGAACTAGAAAAGTAGGTAATCATCACATAATTTGCGCCTGTTTTTAGCTTGTAGTGGAGAATCATTTTTAAAAATTTGAATTTTCACACTGTCTGCCGTCTCCTGTCTCGGCCTGGGGGAAGATGTGGTCGACAAGATGCTAAAGCGTGACCTTCCTGCGCTGTATAATATTAGAAACCCTACTGAGCTGGAGAGGATATTCCTGTATCTATGCAATGTGTCATCAGAGATAGTTTCAATTGAGGCTATTGCAAAAGAACTTAGTGGTGTATCGAGGCCGACGGTGGAAAACTATATTCGCTACCTAGAAAGTGCCAATCTGATTTATCAGAGCTGGCCGGTGGATATGGTCGGCAAAAAGTATTGAAAGCCAGACCCAAAATATATATTGCAGATGCTGCTATTCGAAACGCCGTTCTAATGGACGATTCGCTGCTTACTAACCCGGTGGAGAAGGGAAAGATTGTTGAAACGGCGGTTTACAAGCACGTTGTAGCATTTTATCACCCACAGGCCACGTCCGTTGGCTATTTCCGCGGTGGCAGAAGAGGAAAGGAAATCGATATTGTAGTGGATTACCACAATGCGAAGAATATCCTCATAGAAGTAAAATATCGAGAACATGCGTCCATTTCCGATGATGATGCGATTTGTCAGTTGCGTGGAGAAGCGTCGGCTACAATCGTTGTAACCAAGAATGCCGGCGACTTTGGAGTTTACAATACCAAGTCAGGAAAGGATATAATACGGATTCCGGCATTTGCATTCTTATATCTGCTGGGACATGCGGAGAAGAACGGCTATAAGGGAATTGAATGACTAAAGGCGGGACAAGGGGACAGCTACCTTGTTCCTGTAACGCCCATAAGAAAAACTCCTCCCTGGTGCCATTTTGTTGATTCCTCCCAGGAAGGAGTTATTTCTTTATCTCAGCGGCAAAATTTGTTACCTTCTCTTTATTGAGAAATCAAAAAAATTTGGCCCGTGCCTGTTCCTTTACCTCCTGGCTTACGCTGAAAGGAATCCTTGTGGTATAGCCGGCTCTGGCGGCCACGATCATCTTTGTCGGCCATGCAAAAATGTCCTGGTTCCATTTTAATACTGTGTCGTTATAAACTTCTCTCGCGGCAGTGATTTCCCTTTGCAGGTAGCTATTCTGCTGCATTGCGTCGGCAATAACACGGTGAGCCATCAGAACAGGATAATCTTCAAAGGCTACCCTTATATCCCTCATGGCAGAATCCAGCGCACTGGCCAGCTGGCTTCGGTTTTCATCGTTGGGCTTTATCCCTCCGCGAAACTGGGCGACGGATTTCATCACATCCTTATCAAGCTCAATTGCTTTTTCAACGATGCCAACTACGTTCTGCAGAATCTGTACCCTTTGTTCAAGGTAGTTGTCAATTTGGGATGCAGAGTGTTGGATTTTTTGCTCCAAAGCCTTAAAATAATTGCTCGCACTGATTTTCATAAACAGAAAAATCAGTCCCGGCAAAATAAAGGGAAACCAAAGAAAAAACTCAAATATCACAGAACCAATCCCGATCTTTACAGGAATTTGTTTGTGGATGACATTTATATCTCGTCCTTCTTTGTTAACTGGGCCCGTCAATTCGTCAAGTTCATTTGCCATTTTAATTCCCCTTTTTCAATTTTAGTGAATATAATGAAATTATATTGCGCCGACAAGGCCGGGAAAGCTTGAATATGTTGCAGCCCTGGAAATCAGCATTTTAGTCTTCGAGAACATAACTCAAAAAGGCTCCCACTCTGTGTATATCTTTCTCATCAATCTTCTTTTTGTCCTTTATGCTCTTAACGGCCTGCCTGAATTTTTCAGTATATGAAGTCTCTTCGTCTACGTCGAGAGCATTTATCACGATATCTGTATCCTTAAATACCGGTATATACTCGGTCCAATGCACCGGAACCGAGTGAATTTCCCCGTCGAGCCCTAATTTTTCGACATAGTCCACCCTTTCCTCGGTACGGTATCCAAAGGCGGTTACCCTGACGATGTCGCTCTTTCCGTCGCTGCCGATAACAGAAGTTTTCAAAATGTTGGGCGTTACCGACAAGGGATGAGCCAATACTTTAACATTCATGTTGTTTGCCACATACTCGTGCTCATAAAAGCTTGCACGGCTGGCGTATAAATCCTTGTATATAAACTCCCGGGGCTTTTGCTGCTGGTAGAGAGGTATCGCCAAAACAGGAGCAAAGGCAAAATAAAGCTGCCTGAAGTACTCATTGTTATAGTCGATAAATTTGCTCCTTACAGAGTCATAATCAAAACCGCGAAAATAGTCGGGCTTAACATTGAGATTAAAATTCTGCAAATGCTGCGGATATATGTAATTTAACATATTATGCTTGATAAAACTAAAATCGTCTCCGAAACCGATTTCCTTTTCTTTCATTACCTCCAAAAGCTGTTTTTGCGCCAGAGGAGTAAACAGGAGCCTGAACTGAACCTCATTGTTTCGGTCGGTAGCGCCAAAGAGCACTTCAAACTCGGAATTGCCCATAACGGTAAATCCATCGCCCCTGGATACGCTCTTTTCGGCGAGCTTTTGCAGCTTTTTTATTTTCCTGTTTACATGTCTGTCGATCTGCTTTTGATTCATGTTTTCGGCGTCAGAATCCCGCCTTGAGAAAATAAGGTCGGGTGCCGCTTCATTGCCATATACCAGGTAAGTTTCTTTTCTGTAGTAGGGACAGGGCTTTTCGACGCTGGCAGTAAGGACCTGGCTGTGATGTTTTGTAACACTTTTTCCGTTTGAATAGCTTGTAGAGGTCCAGTGAATTGTAATGGAGCCGGTATAAGTTTTAGTCCACATCTCATGAATTAAATCGGTGCATATGAAGAAGGGATTGCCGTTTATATCTCCTGATTGGACAAAAAGTGCCGAGCGGTCATCCTTCCGCCTTTTGCTAAGGCCGAATTTGCCGACCAGGAAGTCCAGCCGCTTACTGTCGAATATCTTGTCAAAGTTTATATAAGGCATGGTCTTGCGAAAAAGCTCCGGACTCATCTTGAAAGTAAACAGCTCATTTAACGGCCTCATTTGCTCCCAGGCCTCTGCTGTCAAGTCATTAACCTTTTCTTCCAGCTTGCTTTTTTCTGCCTTCAACTCTTTAGTTTTCGGGTTGAACCTTGTAATGAGGAAGATAAACAGACCACCAAAGGCAGCTCCAACAAATGTAATAATTAGCTGCAAGAGCTCCGGGCCTGCCTGGACCATGGCGGCAATTTGACTTAATATCACAAGGGCTGCCGCTACCGTCAGCACAATCAAGAGTATTAGCACAGCCGTTCTTTTTCTGATCCGGCTGTTCAACGCATTTATCTGGCTGCTGGCTTCTCTGATTTCGCTGTTGATTTTCCTGGTTTCCTCGATGTCGATTTTGGATAACTCTACAAGGGAATCAAAATACTCGGTTACGTTTTTATTGTGCAGGTCTCTGTAATAGTTTTTATACGAATCTATAAGATCGTATATTCCCCCATCTTCAAGTTCCGCGATACCTGCATGGTCCTTTGTCATGTCGTCACGCTCCGGACTTTACACATATTGCTAATATATTACATAATATTACAAGCCAAATATTTTGTCAATTCTTCAAAAAACTTGTCGCATTAATAATGGTGTACCTTTTCACCGCGGAAAGAGGTGGTGGGTCATACGCCAAAAACCGCAGTGGGTATATCCCCCGTTCATTTTACAGGGATAAATGTTATGTGTATTTATTTCTTAATCTGTTGCAGCATATCAAACATAGCCTCCGGAGTAGCGCCTTTGGCGTTGAGTTCCACCAGAACATTGCCGTACAATACGCCGAACCTCATTCGGGCACCTGGCTGATCACCTGAGTCCGGAAGCTCATAAGCCCGTGTCCGTACTACATCGAGCGTCAGCTCGTCTATAAGGAAGACTGGGTTGTCAACAATCTCATGTAAATCGCCAGGGACTGAGTCGGCGCGGGGGACAGGATAGAGCGAGAGATCGTAATTCTTCCTGTCGGCAACGGATGTGATACGCCTTTTGTCATTATCACCAAGATATGACACACGCCAATCTATATAACCCATGTCATTTGTCCAATGGACATTTAGTTCATTCCGCTCCTGGTCGATAAAGCGCAAAGCGTCCTGAAAGACGAACCCTTCCGGTAGTGTTGTCGGCAGGTATGCACCGAAATCCGCATCTGCGTGAGCCTCATCCAGATTAAGCCGATCCTGGCGCAGCTCGGGTACGACAGGATTGAGTATGCGGAGATCGGCCGCTCCTCCTTCAATCAGAAGGCCGGTTAACTCAGAGATTTCATCTTTAAGAGCTTCCTTTTCTGCCTCTGTCCCGCCAAGCTCCACATAATAGGATATGCCGGAAAGCTTGAAGTATGCAAAATAAATGACGTTTCTCAGCCCTTTACTGTTCGGTTCGGTTTCAAAACAGCCCGCTGTAACCTCCGTTCCGAGGACCTTTGAAGGCTTTACTTCAGCATCAAAAATATAATCAAGGGTGACCTCGCCGGGTACAAGCTGGATATAGGTCCTGAGCCCGGCGACAGATACAGCATGGGCTTCAATATTAAACAAGGAGGCTTTCCCTTCATCACTTGAGAAATTAGCGGTCGCTGTAATTTTATGGGTCTCTGTCAGGACGGGGAAAACAGCCTTCAGCTCCTTATCGGTAAGTTCCTGCCAGAAATGGCCTTTAATAGCGATATCGGCTGTGGACTGAAAATCAGCTTTATTGAAATACAGAGTGTATCTGCTTGACGAGCCGGGCGTAGGTATAACTGTACCAGGCTCCAGGACAGACGGGTTATTGCCCGGCGTAGGAGTCGCATCATATTGCAGTATCTGAGGGATTGCAAAAACGCTCAGCAAAACAGCGGCAAGACAGGCAAAAGCTATAGAATAGCGCTTAATCATGTTGGGGCGGCGAACAGGTTTGGCATTTATAGCGCAGGACACGAGCTTTTGGTGCAGCGCGTCAGAAACTGATATTTTATTCATGTATTCATTATATGCTTTCATAGTCGTCCTCCTTTAAAACAGATTTGAGCTTCTGTCGGGCGCGGGTCAGATGGCTTCTGACGGTAGATTCCTTTCGTCCGGTTAGCCGGGAAATATCCTTTATGGAATAGCCTTCGTAATAGAACAGATGGAGGACAGTGCGATATTTGGGAGGCAATGTTAAAATTTGCTCCAGCAATTCATGCTGTTCAGGCTCGTCAGCAGGGTATGAATCTAGAAGCGGCTCCGTACGTTTCCGCCAAAGGGAGCGCAAACGACTGTTGCAAAGGTTTACTGTTACCTTTATAAGCCATGCTTTCTCATGCTCCTCTGATTCAAATTCGACAGCCTTTTCGTAAGCGCGCAAAAATACCTCCTGCACCACGTCCTCGGCATCGGACACGTTTCCTGTAATGGCGAGCGCAGTGCGATAAAGCCTGTTCTCATGTTTTGTCACAAACACCTCAAAGTCCTCCGGCCGATAGAATTTATATGCCATTAGCTTCACCTCTCCAACCTGTATACGCTTTAGACGATAAAAAAGCTGCAAAGTATCCTGGAATAATTTTTTTAGATAGACAAGGGTAGACAAGGGGACGGTTCTCGTGTCTTGACGAATATATCCTTTTATTAGTTATTAGTAAACTATGGCTAAAAGCTATATAAAAAGTGATGAAGATTGCGAAGATAACAGAGCATCAAAAGAAATGCAAAAGAGTAGGTCACCTATCCCAGGACAGGTATGAGAATGAGGCAACGGAGCAGGACAGGTACCTGTTGGTTTTGGTAAAGGTGTGTGCATAAAACCCGGTGATGGCAGGGATAAGGTGGATAGGATTCTAAGGAGTTAGACAGAAGAACCGTCCCCGTGTCTATTTCTTAAGCCAACCTGACCATGCATTGCTTTTGTGTGCTGTTTGGGTCAAATAAATCAACCGGACTTTCCAAAAAACAAAAAGTATAAAATTGGTATTGAAAACAATTTTTAATCGGTTTAGTATAGTTTTAACAGTACCGGGTAATCTTTTAACCGGTTAAAGACAAGTCAAAGAAAAGAGGATGGTAGGCATGGTTAGAAATGAACTATTACATGAGTACGTTGCAGATAACGAAAAGAACATCTGTGAGATAACGGCGATAAAAAACGGAGAAATTGTACTTGAAGACTACTGGAACGGATACAAACCGGGAGATACCCTTAATGTTATGTCTGTGACCAAAAGTGTAGTAGGGCTTTTGGTGGGAATAGCCATTGATCAGGGTTTCATAAAAAATGTAGACCAGAAGGTGTTGGATTTTTTCCCAGATTACGTGACAAAACGCGGTGAGAAAACTATTTATGACGTGACCATCAGGCACCTTATTACTATGACTGCGCCTTATAAGTACAGGTCGAAGCCGTGGAAAAAAGTATGTACCAGCAGCGACTGGACTGTAGCAGCACTGGATATATTGGGAGGTAAAAGAGGAATTACCGGAGAGTTCAAATATTCAACTTTAGGAATCCAGATAGTCAATGGAATTATTGCTGCCGCCAGCGGAATGAAGACCATTGATTTTGCAAATAAATATCTGTTTGAACCATTGGGAATTCCTAAGCATCGAAATAAAGAGGATATATCAAAAGAAGACCAGTTTGATTTTTTGATGTCAAAGCTTCCAAAGGGTGATGTCTGGTATGCTGACCCGCAAGGGGTGAATACAGCAGGCTGGGGTCTTGCTCTGTCGGCTAATGACATGGCAAAGATTGGACTTCTTTGCCTCAATCGCGGAGAATACCAGGGAAAACGTATTGTTTCAAGTGAATGGATTGATGCAATGTCAAAACCATATCAAAGATTGGGAGACAGTTTTGGAAACATGTCATATGGGTTTCTTTGGTGGATTATTGATGAAAAAGAAGGAAGTTATGCTGCTATTGGAGACGGTGGAAATGTAATATACGTTAATCCGAAGAACAACATAGCAGTTGGGGTTGCAGGAACTTTTAAACCAAGGATATTTGACCGTGTGCAGTTTATACAGAGGCATGTTGAACCGATACTGTAAAACATGGGAATCAAACCCGTAGGACACAAATACACTGTTGTTCCGCAAAAAATGGAAAATATTTGGCTGTTATGATTCTTTCAGAACACGATAACTTAAATGATGCTGTAAACGCGATGCTTGATATAATGGACAAGGAAGCTGAAGAAATTATGTACAGAGAAATTGAAGAACTCAAAAAACGTGGCATAAAGGCTGTATCAGTCAAAGAAGCCATAAAGGATGTGACGCCTGAGCAGCGGGAAAGATTATTTGAGGAGAGAAACATAAAATTTATAAATCCTCTTCTTAATATGAATATTGAAATGCCCGAGACGGCTTAAAATTAAGCGTGTGAAATAGTGGCCTAAAGGGCAGTACCTTGTCCCATATTAAAAAACAAAACATAACGGTTAGCCTACATGGGTATTGCCATGCGGGCGATCACATGTTGTTTACCTGCATTTGGGGTGAAATCTGCAATTTTAAACCTACAACAAATTGACACTGCCGCCAGCCGGAACAAGCTTTACATCAGTCTGGCTCTGTGTCTGTTGTTCATGCGGAAAGAGACTTCCTTTTAAATATGTTGTTGTTTGGCAACTTAGGCATACCCTATGGGTGAACTTTCCGCATCTTTTTTTAAAAATGAAACACTTGTATTTGTAATTCTGCAAAAACAGAAAAATCAGGCAAAAGCTTGCCTTTACATTTTTTGCGGTTGTGATATAATGCTTTCCCAAAGTTGTAATATGATGTTTGCGATTTATCATTAAATCACGAGGATGGCTTTATTTAAAGATGCTGACTAAGAACGAGATGGCGAAGGTGCAGTTGATGTTATTTATAAACATACCCTTAAAAAATCAGTCTAAATTGGGACGAAGGTCCTGATATCGGCGGCGATTGTGCCAATGTGTCCAAAGTGAAAGGCGTGAAATTTATAATAAATTTAAGTCACAGCAGTGGAGGTGAAAAAGAAGGATCGTTAATTTTTTCAAAAAGCGAATTTTCTGATGAATAAGTTTATTACGATTACGGGGTGAATTTTATGAAAAGAACATTTAAATTTATTTTGTTTACATTATGTTGTACAATGCTTTTTGGTTGTTCCAATGCTGCTTTACAAGCAAAACCCCAGGCATCCGCTGCCTCAGAACAGCAAAGCACACAAAGTGGGCAAGGCACCCTTGAAATTCTGACTACTGCAAAAACTGCAAAAAAGTTTACATCAGAGCAAGTAAGCGAAGACCACATAAAACAAATATTGGCAGCCGGCCTTAACGCGCCAAGTGCAAGGAACAGTCAGCCATGGCATTTCAGTGTTGTTACGAACAAAGAAATCTTAAACCAAATTAATGAAGCTATGGCCACAGCAGTGCCAAAAGGCGGCCCCGGTAGTCCTGGCGGTCCGGGCGCTCCGGGTGGCAAACCGGAGGGTGGAAAATCCGATGATAAGCAACCGGCAAATGCAGGCACACCTCCCAGGAAACTCGGCCTTGCAGACGCAACGGTAGCTATCTTTATCTACGGCACCAATAATTTGCCAAGCGATTCCTTTGACTGTGGCCTTGCAACTGAAGCGATGTCTGTTGCCGCACTTTCATTGGGATATGGGACAAGAATTGTTTCTTCGCCGTCAATTGTATTAAACGGTGAAAAGAAGGCTGATTTCGATAAATTGCTGCAGGTACCTGAAGGATACAGCAATGTGGCGGTACTGTTAATAGGCCATAATGACGAATCCGCTGATGTGACAACAAGTGCCTCCACAAGAAGTACGATGGATGAAAAAGTTAGATTCATTAAATAGACAGAAGAACCGTCCCCCTGTCTTGCCCCTGTCTTGGTGATAGACAAGGGGACGGTTCTTTTGTCTGATAAAAATGTATATTTTATTAGTAAACTCTGAATAAGAGCGACGAAAGGATTGCCAGGGCGCCAGAGAACCAAAGTAAGTATAAAAGGGCAGGGTGCCTATACGCAGTCGGCTGATGCATTTTCTGCTGGACTTAAAAATCCTGTATAAATGCATTAAGCATGGACGGGACCAATCCTAATTTTCAGAAGCTATAAGTGCCGCACCTAATGCTCCACATATATCCGGCTCTTTCGGAACAATTATTTCCGCATCAAGTTTTTCTTCGATTGCACGCACCACTCCAATATTTCTTGCCACGCCGCCGGTCATCATGAACTCTCTTTCAAGTTTTCCCCGTTTACCTAATGAGATAACCTTGGAAGCTATTGAATTGTTAATGCCGTGAACTATGTCTTCTAATTTTTTATCAGAAGCTATCAGTGATACAACTTCCGATTGTGCAAAGACCGAGCACATACTTGAAATAGCTATATCCTCCTTCCACTTTAGTCCATATGTGCTCATCTCCTCAAGACTTAATTGCAGCGACTGAGCCATCATTTCAATAAAACGGCCTGTACCGGCAGCGCATTTATCATTCATCACAAAATCAGTGACATTTCCCCTTGCATCAAGCTTTATAACTTTGCTGTCCTGGCCGCCTATATCTATGATTGTTCTTACGTTAGGATTGAGGAAATATGCGCCCTTTGCATGGCAGGTAATTTCAGTAACGTCTTTTGTTCTAAAATCAATTCTTGCTCTGCCATAGCCGGTAGTAACGATTCTGCTTATATCCCCAATTTCAAGGCTACCTTTATTTAAAGCTTCATTTAATGCTTTTTGGGCACTTTCTGCCACCTTGACCCCGGTAGGAACAATTGCAAAGGATATAATATTCTTTTTATCATCGATAATCACAACATTTGTTGACGTTGATCCTATATCTATGCCGGCATAATAGGTATGAGATGCTGAAGCCTTTCCTTTGCTCATTTTCGGCTTTGCAACCAGGTTTTCATAAAAAGCGCCCAGCCTCGTCTTTATTTGCTCGGTAGCAAGCAAAGTATAATCCGTTTCTATCTTCAAAATAGGAACCTTAAGAGTTGATTTCAGTTTGGAATATTCGAAAGTGTAAAAATCGCAAAAATTTACTGTGTTATATATGATTCCGCATAAATTAGGGTCTTCAATCAAATCCCGCCTTTTTGCGGTGTCGTTCATCCTGATGCATGGTATTTGAGACAATAATGCATCTGAATACCAAGCCATAGCTTCTTCGATGTCATCTGATTTAGGCGGTTTCGCTACTGAACGAATTCCGGTACAAGTATTATTTTTTATAGGAAGAGGGGATTCATTTTTAATAAGCTCCAGCAAATCCGAATTAACTCTTGCTCCCATTACAGAGACATATTGACCAGGAATATCTTCCGCGTTGGAATCAAAAGAATTGTAGAATTTTTCCAGGTCAAAGCTTTTGTTCAATGCCTTGGAGAGATCGTCAACGAGTTTCAGCAGTTCTTTTTTATACAAAAGCTTGCCGCAGCAATTACCATTACAATGAGGCAAATTCAAGGTATAGACTTTTTGCCCTAAATTTCTTAATACGTCACCTGCCCTTTCAATAGAGTCACAGCATGAAGTCAAAATTATAGGATCACTGCAATCCCTTAATCTTTCTTCAATTATTGAGCGTGAATAACTGCACACATTGCTATGTATGTATTGGTCACTTAATTCATAATTTTCAGCAGAAGGATTCAATAATTTAGCTTTTATACCAAAGCCTGCCAATAATTCAACAGGTGTATACTTACAAACATATTTCATTTTTCTCCTCCAAAATTTCTAAAAAAGCCTGTAGACGTGTCTTCATCTGCCCATCGTTTATATTTTTCCTGTCACAACCGTCACCGTCTAAGACTAATACAGGGATTCCGCTTTCTTCAAGAATTTTTTTAGTTATGCCGGAGCCTCCCAGGGTTTTCTTACAACCCCAATGGTTAAAATAAACTACCCCATCAGCCTTTAAGTATTTAGCCATATCGAGTATTTTGCCGGCACGGCTATGCGCTGAGCCCCTCACGTAATTGTTTAACAGCTTAATAGCCAGTGATCTCAGAGGTTTATTTTCATCCAGCTCAACTATCGCATCAAAATTCAAATCTGAGCATAACAGCTGATATTTTTTGCTGTTATTGAAAAATTCTCTTATTGATTTTTGCCAATAGGGAATAGTATGGCACCATAGGATTCTGATTCTGTCATTGGTTTCTTCTGTCTTTTTAGCATCATCTAACAGCATTTCAAAGTATTTCTCAGCTTCTTCGGTCCCGTTTAGAATATGAGTAAAAAACAGTTTATACATTTCGGAAGTAACATCATTAGGTATATACTTTGCTGAAAGCTCTTTAAGGTACTCCTTGTAAAGCTTCATTGACCGATTTTCTCTTCTTATCACTTCTTTTAACTTTTCATAGTCAAACTTCTTATTTGTATTCTTTTCAATAAATGAGACAGCTTGTTTTAGCTGTTCTTCTACATATTTTATTGAATCCTCGTCATTACTGCTTGGAATATCAACTGTAAACAGAGGTATTTTCCAGAAATCGGCTAACGCTCTGAAAGTTATAATGTTTGCATCACAAGCCATAGTAGTGAACATTATAAACTTAGGTTTCGGCAAAACTTCAGAAAAAGCAGCTCCCAGCAGGGCTTTATGATAGGAACACAGTGTTTTAGGCATTCCGGCGTTTTCTATATAATCGATGAAGAAACGTTCGCAGCATGCACCGTTTAAATAGCCGGAAAATCCCTCAATAAATCCAAGCTTTATACCAATGGCATGCAGCAATTCACACGGAAAAAATATATTCACAACCGCTGAATTTTCAGGATTTGACAGAGGATAACGAATTAATCTGTTGCATGCCACCGAAGAATATATTTGATTAGGAAGCAGATGTTTTTCAGGGAAGTACTTCATTTGCAAACCGCTACATGCGTAACCGAATCTTAAAAGGTTTTGTGATATTTTCGGATGTTTTTCTATATTGCTGCCTACTATTTGCCCGAACTTTTTTACGATGCAGCTCATGTCTGACAACTCCCGGCGTAAAAATAAGCCAAAAGTTCCAACCAAGAACTATGGCTTACTGTGGCTTATATAAAATGTTACACTAAATTTAGGCTAAATTCAAGATGTGTTGGCAGGCATAAAACAAGGGATTGGCCGAGGATGAAACAGGGCGGCGCTTCTTGTGCCTCAGGACTAGCCAGGGAGGCAGTTCTCCCACCTTGATAAAACAGCAGGACATAGAACCGTCCCCTGTCCTGTCCCATGATACACTGTATAATTGACGAAGTTTATCGAATTTTATCAATATTTAGCGAAATTTGTAAGTTTATTTATTGACAGGAAAATTAGGTCGGTATACTATATACTTAGTAATACGAAATATTAAAAATTAATTAATTTTAATATAGCAACAATGCTGAAGTTAAGGTTGGGGGCGGGATAAGGTTTAGGGAAAGAAGGGAAGGTCATTGAAACTTTTTAATAATTTGATAAGCATCAGAACAAAGATGCTAAGTGTACTTATTCCTACTATCTTGCTTGCTACAGTGTTAATTTCAACCATCTCAGTTTTAGAGGCAAAAGAAGGATTAGAGAAACAAATAGAAGCAAGAACAGCTACAGCCCTTGCAGAAATAGATGAATCCATTGAGCATGAATTTACAGCCCATAAACGAATTGCAGAAGCAGTAGCCTCTGTATATAAGGCCAAGGGAAATGAGTTAACAAAAGCGGACTATAGGGCGATTATTGAGAAAATGGTCTCTATGAATCCAAACACACTCGGTTCTGGATTGTGGCTTGAAAAGTATATATATGATAGTAATACAAAGTATTTTGGTCCGTATGTTTACAAGGATGGAAATGAACTAATATATACAGAAGATTATGAAACAGAAGACTATGATTATCCAAGCACTGATTGGTATATTGCCGGTAAGAACACTGAGAATGGTGCAGGCTGGACAGACCCATACTATGATGAAACTACAGGAATCACAATGATTACTACAGCTGTACCTATTAAGACGGATAAAGGAATAGTAGGAGTTGTATCTGCTGATTATGATTTGACGACTATACAAAGAATTATTTCACAAGTAGAATTGGAAGATAGTGGATTCGCTTTTTTGTTGGATTCAAAGGGACGATTCATTGCCCATAAGGATTCTGACAAGGTTATGAAGCAAACTATCAATGATGACAAGGAATTGAGTGTGATTGCCGATAAGATACTGAACAATGACAAGGGTTCAGAGTATGTGAAGTTAGGAGGAGAAGATTTTAAAGCGTATTATTTGTCACTTAAAAGTACGGGTTGGAAATTGGTTGTAATGGCTCCGACGGCAGAGCTATTCTCATCAGTAAACGAGATTGTAAGAAAAGTAGTTTTGGTTACTTTAGTAATTATTCTGTTAGCGTTTGCGCTCGTCATTTTTTACAGTGCTTCCTTTTCTAAAGGTATTAAACAATTTGTAGATAGCCTAGGGTTCGTTGCTAAAGGCGACTTTACGCAATCCATCAAAGTAAAGACTAAAGATGAAATAGGAAAGATGGGGTGTTATTACAATAATGTTCTTGAAGAGCTGAAATATATGGTTAATACTATTTCAGAACACTCAGAAAGCATTGCTAGTATGACAGAAAAATTATCTGCAAAATCTCAGCTGGCAGCTACTGCATCAGAAGAAGTTACGAAGGCGGTTGAAGAAATTGCCAAAGGTGCGACAGACCAAGCAAGAGACATTGAAAATACGGTCAACAATATAGAAGAATTAGGCAATTTGCTGGAGCAAGACTTAAAATATGTCCAAGAACTCAATAATGCGGCAATGCAAATTGAAAAACAAAAAGAGGACGGTTATGTAATTCTTAAAGACCTTGTCGAAAAGACAAAAAGAAATAACGAGGCTGCAAGTGAGATTTATCAAGTGATAATAAGCAATAATGAAAGTACGGAAAAAATTGAAAAAGCTAGTGCTATGATTCAAAGTATTGCAGATCAAACAAACCTTCTGGCTTTAAATGCTGCAATAGAAGCAGCAAGAGCAGGAGAGGCAGGTAGGGGTTTTAGCGTTGTTGCTGACGAAATTAGAAAATTGGCAGAGCAATCAAATAGCTTTACTAGAGATATAAATAGAGTAATTAATGAGCTTAAGTCTAAGTCGCAGTTAGCTGTAGAAACGATGAATGAAGTCAAGCTGATTGTTGACGACCAAAATGAAAGCGTAAAACAGACAGAAGATAAGTTTAAAGTAATAGCAGAGGCGATAGATGTCATAAAATCTATAGTTAATAAACTTAATAGTTCTTCAGAAGTTATGACAGGCCATAAAAACAAAATTATTGAATTGATCCAGCGTCTGTCGACAATTTCTGAAGAAAATGTTGCTGAAACAGAACAAGCGTCTACGTCTATGGAGGAGCAGGCTGCTGCAATTCAAGAGATAGCAAACTCTGGGGAGAATTTAGCTGCAATTGCGGAAAAATTGAGATTATTAACGGCAAAATTTAAGGTTTAAAGTATTATTACTGTGTAAATATTGAATATAGGTTGATCGAAGCGGGCAATGCTTTGGAAGCGCTAAGCATTGCTATTTTTGTGTTACGAATACCACCTGCTATGCAGGTGGTTCAAAAAAGCTTATAGCTATGAGTAGAAAAAGAAAGCCTCCATCTGATAAAATAAAGGTGGGTTTGCCAACCGCTGCTGGTTTCAATACCACCAAATCTTTCAGCGAGTCTTGAGACTCTGCCGGCAATATGCCCTTTTAGGGCTAGAGCAAACCCTCCGTTGGACGGGTGGTTACGATTCAATAAGAAGTACAAAATAGTAAGGCACCTATTCCAGGACGGGCTTAAGGGTGAGGCGGTGGAGCAGGGCAGATACCTATTGGTTTCGGCAAAATATATGCATTAAAATCCGGTGAAGGCAGGGGTAAGGTAAATAAAATTCTGAGAAGTTGGACGGAAGAATCGTCCCTTGTTCGAAAGAGGTGCTATTATGAAAGTTGCGATTGCATACTATTCCCAGCATCACGGGAATACAAAGAAACTTTTAGACGCCATTAAGGAATTGGGCGATATAAAACTGATCAATGTGGTTGGATGTAAAGAGGCAGACTTATCGGATTATGATGTGATAGGCTTCGCATCCGGCATATATTATGGCAAATTCAGCCAGGCGGTTATGGAGTTTGCCAGGAACAACCTGCCGGGCAAAAAGCGGGTATTTCTCATAATTACTTATGGTGTTAAAGGCTCTTACACAAAAGAAATGGAACAAATCATTACGGAGAAGTCCTGTCGGTTGCTTGGAACTTATGGTTGCAGAGGTTTTGACACCTTTGGTCCTCTTAAGTTAATTGGCGGAATCGCCAAAGGACACCCGGATGAAAATGATGTGAGGGGTGCGATAGAGTTTTTCAGGGGGATTATGGAAAAATAAAGAAGGAGCATATTCAGAAGATACTCCTTGACTTTCTTTTCCTTTTATAATATAATGAATTTACGTTCAGTTCATTATATTATAAAGGAGACTGTGATGTGGCCAGGACAAAGGAACAAAATGAGAGAATAACTATGGCAACCAAAAAAAAGATAATGGCGGCCGGGCTTAAACTGTTTGCCCAAAAAGGCTTTGCCCTGACCAATATAAAAGATATCGCCCAGGCTGCAGGAATCAGCACAGGCCTTATCTATCGTCACTTCTCATCCAAAGAGGAGCTTTTCTACAAATTGATAGAGGACGCTGTCAAAGAGCTGTCTAAGGCCGTACAGCTTCTCGATTCATATGATTCCCCCGCTAAGGCTTTTGCGGAAATGACCTCCGGCCTTCTGAAAGACATCCGGTCAAGCGATGAGCTGTCCTGCTACTTTCTCGTGCTCATCCGCTCCATTTTGGAGGAAGAAGCGCTGCCCCAGATAGCTGAATTCCGAAAGGGCGATTTATCACTATTTGAGAAGGCCGCAGAACTGATTGAAAAGGGTCAGCGTTTGGGGGAATTCAAAGGGGGTAACCCATATAAACTGGCACTGTTATTTTTTTCGGTAATTCAGGGAATGGCAAACATGAAGCTGTTTATGGGAGATAAATATATTGAGCCTGAAACGGAAGATATTATGGCATTTTTATTAAAATAAAAAAGCCGATGTTAAAGGGTGACAGTGAGAAAATTCTATTTTTGGGAGGTGTCTGTTATGAACGATAAAAACATTCATATATGCAGAATGGCGGATTATGATCGCGATGTGGGTTATGAAGCAGCTGACGTGTTTGTTGACGGGTATTACAAAGACTTGTCCTTTTTTACCAAGGACAAAGAAAAGCTCAGGAATACATTCAAAAACACCTTTTGCCCTGATGTTTTCTATCTGGCTGAGATGGATGGACAGATCGTAGGCATGCTGGCATGCTCTAACAACCGACAGCGCGCCATCTATATAGATAAAACCATGATGAGAAGGCATTTTGGCTATGTTATGGGAACTTTGGCATATTTTTTAATGAAAAAGGAGTTCAACACTCCATTGAATTACCCGGATGACACCGCTTATATTGAGTGCGTCGCTACAAGTAAGGCAGCGCGCGGAAAAGGTGTTTGTACGGCATTATTTCAGCACGTCATGCAAGAACTGCCATACCGCGAGTTTATTTTAGATGTTGCAGACACCAATCAAAATGCTTATCGGCTTTATAAAAAACTGGGATTTACAGAGTTCATGCGAAAGAAAGAAAAGCATCCCAAACTCAAAGGATTTAATGAGAAGATTTATATGAAGTGGTGCAAGTAAGCGGTTTTGGATCAAAAAACGGGCAGGAGGAAGCGCATTTCTTGGTCCGGTTTTTGAAGGGCTTTTTGGCACCGCCGGAGGTTTAAAGCTTATTGACAAATCAAAGTTTATTTTTTAAAATACTGCTGTTACCGTTAATTTGTTATCATTTAACAAAGCAGAGCTTTAATAAAGTGTTTAAAAACCTTTTGCTTTTTGCGATATTATATTATAACGTAGGTCGTTATCAATATTTTATCCTGAAAATTAAAAGGATTTTGAACACTTTTTTCTTTATGGAACAAATGTAACCCAATAATGAAGTTACAAAAATGTTGCTTGTATAAAAGGGGTGAAAACTGGTGGCAAGAAGATTTGAAACAAGACTTGTGGGTCCTGACAAACATTTGTATAGGGAGCTTTTTAAAAGAGCTTCCTGTAACCCGATTCTCACGGTAAGGGACTGGCCCTATCCGGCAAACTCAGTTTTTAATCCTGCAGCAACAATATATAATGGAAAAATACTGCTTTTGGCAAGGGTGGAGGACAGGAGAGGCTTTTCCCACCTGACAAAGGCTGTCAGTGAGGACGGCGTAAGCAATTGGGTTATAGATGAAAAACCCACTATTGAGCCTGATCCTGACAATTATCCGGAGGAAGAATGGGGGATTGAGGACCCGAGGATTACCTGGGTGGAGGAGCTTGGAAAGTATGTTATCGTATATACCGCATTCTCCAAAGGCGGTCCTCTGGTATCAATGGCTCTGACAGAGGATTTTGAAAATTTTGAAAGACTTGGACCGATAATGCCGCCGGAAGACAAAGATGCCGCATTGTTTCCAAGAAGAATTAACGGCAAATGGCTGCTTATACATAGGCCTATTCCCGCTCATTCGGAGCCGGGAGCCCATATATGGATCTCAATGTCGGAAGACCTGAAATATTGGGGCCAACACCAAATATTAATTAATGCCAGAAAGGGTGGCTGGTGGGATGCAAACAAAGTGGGCCTCAATACTCCGCCCCTTGAAACTCCTGAAGGCTGGCTGATACTATATCATGGGGTTAAACAAACTGCTGCCGGAGCTATATACAGGCTTGGACTTGCCCTCCTGGACCTCGAAAATCCTTTCAGGGTTTTGAGAAGAAGTGATGAGTGGGTCTTTGGTCCCTATGAGTTTTATGAAAGGGAAGGGGACGTAGATGATGTAGTATTTCCCTGCGGCTGGGTCCATAACGAGGAGACAGGGGAAATAAAGATGTACTATGGAGCGGCGGACACATGTATTGCCGTGGCAACTACCAATCTGCCGGATTTGCTGGAATACATCAAAAAATGTCCTGAGCCTAAAAGCAGCAATTAAAAAAGATAGAACAGGACAGGGGACGGTCATCTGTCTTGCTGCCAAGACAGATGACCGTCCCCTGTCCTGTTAAGATTGCTTTGATGTTTTATTATGTTATAATAACTGTTATTGGTTGCAAAATAGAGAGCTTTAATCTGTTTTTATTGGGGCCATGGCCGCATGGTAAACGAACAAATGGGGGTGGAAATACGGTTCAGGTCGGAATAATGAATATAATAAAGAAAAAGAATGCCCTTGGGTTGTCAAAAAAGCATGATATGGATATGTGCAGCGGACCGCTGTTCAGCAAGATGTTGATTTTCGCATTGCCGATCATTGCAATGAACATATTACAACTGCTGTTTAATGCTGCAGATATGATAGTTGTCGGGCGCTTTTCAGGCAGAGAAGCACTAGCTGCAGTAGGTGCTACGGGCTCCTTTATAAACCTTATGGTTAACACATTTATGGGACTGTCGGTGGGCACAGCCGTCGTCGTGGCCCAGGACTATGGAGCCGGTCGAATGTCATGCTTGAGCGACTCTGTCCACACATCCATAGCTATCAGCATAATCAGCGGGCTGGTTGTTATGTTAATGGGATTGATTTTTTGCAAGCCAATGCTAATTCTAATGGGCACTCCTGAGGATATATTGGATTTGTCGGTACTGTATATGGAGATCTACTTCATAGGAGTGCCTGCCACAATGGTATATAACTTTGGTGCAGCCATCCTGCGTGCTGTAGGCGACAGCCGGCGACCGATGTATTATCTCGTCATTTCGGGAATTGTGAACGTAATACTCAATCTGTTCTTTGTAATTGTGCTGAATATGAGCGTTGATGGCGTAGCGTGGGCTACGGTCGTATCCCAGTTCATCTCCATGGTGCTAGTTATGGTCTGTCTGTTTCGGAGCAGTAGAGGCATACGCTTTATACCCCGGCAGATGCGCATTAACAGGCATAAACTGAAGGAAATTGTGAGGATTGGCCTGCCTGCGGGTCTACAGAGCCTATTGTTCTCCATTTCCAATGTACTGATCCAGTCAGCGGTCAATTCCTTCGGCTCCATCATGGTGGCGGCCAGCTCTGCTGCAAGCAATGTGGAAGGGTTTGTCGGCACCACAATGAATGCCTATTACAATGCGGCTATTACTTTTACCGGACAAAACATGGGCGCGAAGAAGTTTGACCGAATTGATACAATTGCAAAGGTGTGTACGGTACTAATCTTTGCCACATGGATTCTCATGGGTTGCGGCATATTGCTTTTCGGTAGACCGTTGCTTGGCTTGTACACCTCCGATTCCGAGGTTATCGAGCTTGGCATGTTGCGTTTGAAAGTCATAATGGTTGTATATTTTACCTGCGGCGTGATGAACGTATTTCCGGGTCTGGCCCGTGGCATGGGCTATTCCGTATTGCCTATGATTTGCACGTTGATAGGAGCTTGTCTCATGCGTATCCTTTGGCTGAAAACGGTCTTTGCCTGGTACCCCACGGTGGTTATGCTTTTTACCTGTTATCCGGTTACCTGGGGGTTGGCAGGGCTTGGCCAGGTAGGCATCTTCTTTTACGCACGGCACCGGGTTCGGGAAAGTACCGCGCTTACAGTTGAATCTGCTACGCAATAAAATATCAGGTAAGCATTTTGCCCTTGATCCGCATTTACATTTTTGAATTTGTGTAAATGATGCTGAAGTTTTGTGGCAATTTTGCGGCAGGTATTGCATTTTGCTGCAAAGGTAGTAAAATGTCAAAATAGGCAAAAAGGTCTGTGTCGCCGTAGTTGACAGGATCTTTTATATTTTTGTGCATAAAAATGGTAAGAAGGGGATTGTTTATTAAAATTTTACAAAAACTGTTATGCGAGGGGGTTACTTATGAGATTTCTAAAAAAAGTAAAAGTAAAGACCAAATTGTTTATTTCTTATGCAATTGCAGCATTGTTAATGGCAGTTGTCGGTGTAATTGGGATGGTATCCTTAAAGTCTGTGGATGCAAATTGTAATAATATGTATAATCAACAATTAAACAGTATTTTTTATTTAAAAAATCTGCAAGTGTTCACGACAAGACTGGTAAGTGATGTTCAAGAGCTGATATACATAGGGAACTATTCCAAGAAAAACGACATTATGTCAGATATTGAAACAGTTGAAGATCTAGCTGATAATTGCATAACAAGTTATGACAGCATAGAGGGGGTAGATTTAAACAGTGAATCATGGACATCATTAAAAAAACAGTTAGAAGATAATAAAACTATAATAAATGATATAACTACACTTGTAAATGAAGGAAATTATGATGAAGCCAAAACAAAATATCAAGAATTGGTTACACTTAGAGACAATATTCTTAAAAATCTTGACACTATTATAGGTAAAGCTTCTGAAAATGCAAAACAGGTTAATGTAAATAATCATTTAACTTACACATATAGCTCAAATATTATGATTATATTAATTATCTTAGGTTTCATCTTTGCAATAGCATTAGGTTATGTTCTATCCAGAGGCATTAATGAAGCATTGCATAGTATCAAGCTATTCGCTGATGAAATGGCAAATCTCGATTTTTCAAAACCAATTAAAGTAACAAGAGAAGATGAATTTGGACAGATTGGCAATGCCCTTAATGTATCACAGGAGCATGTAAGGAATTTATTAAAAGCGATAACAAACAGCGTTACACATATTGACAAAACAAGCGAAGAACTGTCCGCTACTGTACAAGAGGTTTCAGCCAGAATGCAGGAAATAGATGAATCGACAAAGCAAATATCTGAAGGGGCTCAAAATTTAAGCAGCATTACTGAAAAGGTAAGCTTATCAACGGATGACATAAGTTCAAGTTCAAAGGGGCTTGCCGAGTCAGCAAACAATGCAAAGGTATTGGTAGACGAAATAGAGAAACGTGCTTTTAATATAAAAGAAAAATCCGAAAAAGAATTGGAAGAAGACCTTAAATTATATGAAGAAAAACAAAATAATATTTTAAAAGCTATTGAAGAGGCTAAGGTTGTAGAAGAAGTGAAAGTAATGGCGGATTACATAAGCGGTATAGCAGATCAAACTAATCTATTGGCTTTAAATGCAGCTATAGAAGCAGCCAGGGCCGGTGAGCAGGGCAGAGGATTTGCGGTAGTTGCCGAAGAGATACGAAAACTTGCGGAATTATCAGCAAAAGCAGTTTTAAATATACAAAATACGGTTGGACAAATACAGTCGGCTGTTAATGGACTTTCTCAAAGCGGAAAAGACGTAGTAGATTATTTACTGAATAAAGTACAACCGGTTTATGGCTTGCTTAAGGAAATAGGTATTCAATATGAAGCCGATGCGGAGTTTGTAGACAGTTTAATCCGGAAAATTTCAGATTCTTCCTCGCAGCTGAATGATGCAGTCAGCCGTGTAAGCCAGGCAATGCATAATATATCAGCAACAGCTGAGGAATCCTCAGCAAGTTCTGAAGGGATATTTAACAGTATTAATGGTATTACGCTTGCTATTAAGAATGTAGCGGATTCTGCACAAAATCAGGCCGCCCTTGCAGAAGAATTGACTAATATGATACAAAAGTTTAAAATTTAGTGAAACTACAGTAAAACGCGGGACAATGGGACAGGTACCTTGTCCCGGGGACAAGGTACCTGTCCCATTGTCCGCCCTATATTCAAAACCGTTCCATCCGTACTTGTTGCTTCTGCAACATTCAAAGGGAGCTATGACCAGCTTACAGCCGTGAACCAAGCAGTTGCAAATTGGATCAGGGATAATGGTTATGACTTTAACGGTGCGATGTTCACCATTTACCATGTCAGTCCGGCGCAGACTCAAAACCCGGATGAGCTTGTGACAGAGGTTTGCTTCCCGGTAAAAAAGAAATAAAACAGTCATAAAAATATGCCGTCTGCATGAAAAGCAGGCGGTATTTAAAAGGACAGGAGCAGAAAGAAGAGAAAAAGCGGGAATATAAGCGGCAAAACCAGGGGATTGTAACCCTGCTTAAAAAAGTTATTGCTGAAAAAATCGCAAAAAGTATAAAAGCAGCAGCATAATAAAAATTGAAGACAATAATGTGATGTCATTGACTCTCACAGAGTTATTTGCTGTCCAGGCAGGTAGGGATGTTCCTGACTTGATTATTACGGAACTTTTTGGTAAAATAAAAAAAATTATAAAATCTTACTCGGCGGGTCTGCGATGTTATAAAAAAGTTCATCTCTTAAAATAAAGGTGGCGGAAGTTATTGAAAAGCCTGAGGTATGAGCTTATCCTGTACTTTACCATCATTATTGCAGGAATACTTTTAATGGTGGGAGGAATTTCCTATTACTGGACGAAAAAAGCCGTGGAGCTTCGGATGAGCGAGTCTACCGTTGAGACGCTCAAGCAGATCGACAAAAATATGCAGCTGGTTTTTGGCGGCATCCAGGACCTTTCCCTCTTTGTCATATCAAACCAGGACATCCGGAAGTACGCCAAAATGGACAAAGAAGAATTGCACAGGGCCGGAGATTCGCTCCTGAATCTGGGTGAGGCTTTTGCCAACCTGACAAATTCCAAATCCTATATTCTGTCCATCAATGTGTATGGGGACAAAGGCTTGCAGTTCGAAACGGCCGGTGTTTCGTGGGTGGATGGAGATTTGATACAGGAGTATGAGAACAAAATTCCCGGCGATGGTAGCTATATCCTTACGCCGACATACAAGCGAACCTACCAGATGCTTGGGGAGCGTTATGTCATCTCCATGTACAGGCAGCTCAAGGATATAAACAACCTTCCCCAGAAATTGGGAATTATACGGATAGATGTCAACGAAAGAGAGATCAACAGGGTTTATAAGGACATAAAGCTGGGAGACAGCGGATATGTTTTTATTGCAAATAAAGACGGGTATATCCTGTCCCATTCAAATACAGGAGAACTGTCCAGGCACATTGGCAATGAACCCGCCTTTGCTTTGGCCTTCAATGGCAAACAGGGCTATTACCGGAAGGATATCGGGGGAAGGGATGTGCTTGTGACCTATTACACGTCTTCCGACCAGAACCTGGTGTATATCGGAGTAGTACCCTTCGACGAGTTGACCAGGGAGGCGGAAATATCCCGGAATATGATGGCGGTTGTCATTCTGCTTGGCTTGATTGTGGCGTTTATCATCGTTTCTTTCGTATCGCTGAAGATTACCGAGCCCATTAAGAAGCTGACGAAGCTGATGCAGAAGGTGGAAGAAGGGAATATGGATGTTCTGGTGAATATCAAGCGAAAGGATGAAATAGGCACTCTTGGCAGGAGTTTTAACAGCATGACCCGCAAGCTGAAAACCTTGATTGAAGAGGTATATGTGAATAAGCTGTCCAGAAAGGAGGCGGAGCTGAAGGCTCTGCAGGCCCATATCAATCCCCACTTCCTGTATAACACTCTCGACGTTATCTACTGGACCTCGCGCCTGGAGAAAGCGCCTAAGACGGGGGAAATCGTCAGCGCACTTGCAAAGCTGTTCAAACTGGGATTAAATAAGGGTAACGAGATAACTACGGTTGAAAAAGAGGTCGAGCATCTGAAAAGCTATCTTGTAATCCAGAAAGTGCGCTATGAAGAAGAGCCGGATATCGTAATTGATGTAGACCCTTCGCTGTATGGCTGCAACATTATCAAGCTTATCCTGCAGCCTCTGGTGGAAAACGCACTGATTCACGGCATTGCAGGTTTGCGGGACAGAAAAGGAAGAATAAGCATTACAGGCAGGGAATACGCAGACGGGATTCTTTTTGAGGTGACAGACAACGGCGTCGGGATGGACGAAACCAAGATACAGGAAATATTCGGCGGTTTAATTGAAGAGAATAAAGGCTATGGTATTAAGAATGTAGATGAGAGAATAAAATTGTACTTCGGAGAGCAATACGGAGTAAGTATTTACAGTACCAAAGGAGAGGGAACAAGGGTTGAGGTCAGGGTTCCGAAAGTTATGGCTAAGGCGGAGGTGACGGCGAATGATTAAAGTGGTGATTGTGGACGATGAAAAGATGATACGGGATGGGCTGGCATACACCATGCCATGGGATGAAATGGGGATTGAAGTAGCCGGTACGGCATGCGACGGGGAAGCCGCACTGGAGCTCATCCGTGAGAAAAAGCCCCAGATGGTGCTGACAGATATCAGGATGCCCATCATGGATGGCCTTCAGCTTCTGAAGGCGATCAAAGAGGAAATACCTTCCATAAAGGTTATCATCCTAAGCGGCTACGATGAGTTTTCCTATGCCCAGCAGGCATTGAAGTACGGGGCTTCGGATTACCTTATCAAACCCGTTGATGCGATGGAGCTGAGAAAGGTGATGGAAAAGCTGATAGACAGCTTTCACGAGGAAATATTGGAAGATTTGCCGAAACTGGACCTGCAGAAGGAGATCCAGAATGCCGTTGAACCATACATTACCGCCATCCGCCTGGGAAATCTTCAGTCTGCCCTCGCTTCTCTGGATAAGATTTTTGAAATTCAAACTTTCAGAGAGCCTTTGGATAAAAGGCATAAAAAGCAGGTTGTCGAGATCGTTGACCGGGTTTTCCGCTTTCTGAAAGAGGATGGGGTAGAACTGGAGGACAGGGTACACATGGAGTTCCTCAATTCCTGCAGGAGCCTGGTCAGTATTACGGAAGCTGAAGAATTGAAAAAATGGCTGTACCGGTTTACAGAAAAAATAGCGGCCCTTGTAGAGGAGAAAAAAGACGGCAGTTACCGCCTGGTTATAAAGAAAGCGGTGGAATATATTGAAAATCACTATAACGAGGACCTTTCGGTGAAGGAAGTGGCGGAGGCCGTTCATTTGAATCCAAACTATTTCAGCCATCTGTTTAAAAAGATACGCAAAGAAAGCTTTACGGATTATTTGAACAGGGTTCGGGTGGAGAAGGCAAAGAAACTGATGGCGGAGAACATTTATAAGCTGTATGAGGTTTCGGACATGGTGGGATACAGCGATTATAAATATTTCAGCAGTGTATTTAAAAAGATTGTCGGAGTTTCTCCCACGGAATATAATAAACTTCCGAAATAAACTTCGAAGAATTTTGGATACAATCGAAGATTTGCGGATTCTCTCCGGACGCCCTCCCTTATATAATGAAAATGCAGGGTAGGGCGCTCTTCATGCAATCCTTAATTTTAAAAATCAAACAGGAGGGAAATACATGAAAAAGCAAATTATTTGTGTGCTGCTGGCAATCAGTATCGTGTTCAGCTTTGTCGGCTGTTCAGGCAAGACTGCCGACCAGGGAAGTACCCCGGCCCAGACGGCTCCAACGGCTCCAAAGGAGGAGGCCGCTCCTAAAGAAGAGGCCACTGCGGAAAAGGTCAAGTTTACATTGTGGCACTCCTACGTAGGGACTGACCAGCGTGCCCCCTTTATGGAAGAGAGGATGGGACAGTTCAGGGCCCAATATACCAACTACGAAGTCGATGAACAAAAGATTCCGAGAGACCAGTATCAGACAAAGCTTAAAACCCAGGCTGCAGCAGGACAACTTCCCGATGCCTTTGTCATCTGGCCCAACGCCATGACGATAGAATTCGCCAAATCCAATCTTTTAGCGGACATCAATGATCTGCTGAGCAGGAATCCCGAGTGGAAGGATGGTTTTGTATCAAGGGCCCTGGACGAGTTTACCGTTGACGGAAAAACCTATTCGGCCGGCCTGGGCGTTAGTGTAACCTCCATTGTTTTCTATAATAAAGCTCTGTTTGAGAAATACAACCTTAGCTATCCTAAAAATTACGAAGAACTGAAAAATGTGATCACCACCTTTGCCAAAAACGGCGTAATACCCATCGCCCATGGGAATAAGCCCAAATGGCCGGCCCAGTCAACCATCTTCAGCCTGATGGCGAACCGTGAAACGGGAAGCGAGTGGCTGGATAATGTGTTGGCCAAGAAGGGGGCTCAATTTACCGACCCTGAGTTTATAAGGGCATTGACAAAGTTCAAGGAAATTACGGAATTAGGCGCGTTTAACAAGGATTGCATCAGCCTTGACAATGTACAGATGCGGGATTATTTCTATAAGGGCGAAGCGGCCATGATGATTGACGGCTCGTGGGCTGTTCCCGATGTGATCGCCAAAGCTCCCGCCGAGCTCAAGGCAAACATTGAGCTTGATATTCTGCCGGGCTTTGAGGGTGGCAAGGGCGACCCGAATGTGATGACAGGCGTAAGCTCTACAGGCATAGCGATCAGCGCGAAGGTAAGCCCCCAGCAGAAAGCCGCCATCGAGGACTTGATCGTTTTCCTTACCAACAGTGAAGCACAACAGATGTATGCCAAGCACAGCATTCCCGTCAGCTACAAAAACGTGACCATTGATAAAAGCGCAGTGGACCCGATATATGTCAAATTGACTGATCTGATAGCAAAGCATCCCCTGGTAACGGTATACGATTCGGCGCTGAACTCCGAGCTGACTGAAATTATCAATAACGGCCTGCAGGGAATCATGGTCGGAAAGCAGACACCGGAAGAGGTGGCGAAACAATTGCAGGCAGCCTTAAAGTAATTTCTGAAGCAGGGTTTTCAAAAATGATTTTAAAATAAAAGGGTTTATTTAAACCCTTTTATTTTAAAATCTATTAAGAGGTGAAGGGATGGAACTTATCATCAGAAATCGGAAATATATCTTTTTGGGCCTGTTTCCGGCGGTTTCCCTTTATGTGGTTTTTGTGGTATATCCGATCGTGCGGTCCTTTTTCTATGGGTTTTATGAATGGAACGGCCTGGGTGAACCCGTCTATATCGGGTTGAAAAATTTCCAGGATATCCTGACGGACAACATCTTCTGGCTATCCTTTAAAAATAACATTTTTATTGTTGTGGCCTCGATTTTGGGCCAGATTCCCATCGGGCTCATCCTTGCAGTTATACTGAACAGCAGCTTAAAAGGGGCCGGATTTTTCAGGTCCGTCTTCTTTGTACCGATGATACTGTCTACGGTAGTGGTCGGCCTGCTGTGGTCCACCATTTTGAATTCCCAGATGGGCGTGTTGAACCATGTTCTGAAATCCATCGGTCTGGAAAGTCTGGCCCTGGACTGGCTGGGCAACCCTGATATTGCGATGTATACGGTTTGTGCGGTTATTGTGTGGCAGTTTGTCGGCCTTTATATGATTATATTTCTTGCTGCGATACAAAATATACCCCCTGACATTATAGAAGCAGCCAGCATCGACGGAGCAAATGAAATCAGAAAGTTTTTCTCCATCACCTTGCCCATGCTGTGGCCTACGGTGATGACCGCCGTAGTCCTCTGCATATCCGGCAGCATGCGCTCCTTCGACCTGGTATTCGTCATGACCCAGGGCGGTCCCGCCAATGCGACGGAACTGATGGCCACATACATGTACAACAAGACTTTTTCCGTATATAAATACGGCTACGGGAGTGCTGTTTCACTTGTCATCTTTGTCATCAGTTTCGGATTCATTCTGATCAGCCAGAGCCTGATGCGCAGAAAGAATTCCGATCAGTGAAGGGAGGCGGAGGATATGGAAAAGGCGATCAAACAGAATAGGGGCGGAGAACTGCTTTTAAGGCTCAGGAAGAAATTTAGAAGGTTTATGCTGTATCTTCTGCTTTGCCTTTTTGGCATAACCACCGCTTATCCGCTGCTGTGGATGGTGTATACGTCCTTTAAAAGCAACCAGGATATTTCGATGAATACCTTGGCGCTTCCTACAAAGCTTCATTTTGAAAACTACGCTGAGGCGTGGCAAACGGCCAGGATAGGGGAATATTTTTTTAACAGCATCATCGTAGCGGTTGTATCCATTATATTTACTGTACTGCTGGGTGCTTCCGCGGCATTCATCCTTTCAAAATTCAAGTTCAGGCTGCGAAGGTTGATTTATACATCTTTCATTATAGGAATGCTGATCCCTCTCCAGTCGATTCTTGTTCCGCTTTTTATCCAGATGAGAAGCCTGAAGCTGCTGGATTCCCTGTGGTCGCTGATATTGTCATATACGGCCTTTGGCCTGCCCATCGCCATCTTTATTCTTGAAAGCTTCATCCGGGCACTACCGAATGAGATCATGGAATCTGCAGTTATTGACGGAAGCTCTGTTCCAAGGTCTTTTTTCAAACTAATACTTCCAATGTCACGGCCGGCCATCGCTTCGGTAACGATTTTAAGCTTTTTGAATAACTGGAAGGAATTTTCCTTTGCGCTGATTTTTATATCGGATGAGGCAAAGAAAACACTGCCCCTGGGACTGTACAATTTCCTCGGGGCAGAAACAAACAACTATGCAGGTCTTACGGCGGCGCTTGTGATATCTTCCATTCCGGTTCTCATTATGTATTTGTTCATGCAGGAACAGGTTATCAACGGGATGACAGCCGGTGCGGTGAAGGGCTAGGCACGGCGCCCGCAAGCGAAATTTAAAGAATTTCAGAAAAAATACAAGGACCAGGAGGGGTTATTATGGGGCGGATGGTATTTCCGGAACAGTTTTTATGGGGAGCTGCGACAGCGGCTTATCAGATCGAAGGGGCATATAACGAGGACGGAAAAGGTGAAAGTATATGGGACCGGTTCAGTCACATACCGGGAAACATATGGAACAATGAAACGGGGGATGTGGCATGTGACCATTATCACCGGTATGAAGAAGATGTAAAACTTTTAAAGGAGCTTGGAGTAAATACCTACAGGTTTTCCATCTCCTGGGCAAGAATATTTCCGGAGGGAAAAGGCAAGCCAAATGAGCGAGGGATCGAGTTCTATAAAAGGCTTTGCGATAAATTGCTTGAAAATGGGATAAAGCCGACGGTAACCCTGTACCACTGGGATTTACCCCAAAAGCTCCAGGACAGGGGAGGTTGGGCCAACCGTGAAACTGCGGACTGCTTTGAACAGTATGCGCGTTATGTTTTTAAAGAGCTCGGAGACCAGGTGCCTATTTGGATTACTCATAACGAGCCCTGGGTTGTTTCCTTCGCGGGAAACTGGGAAGGCAGGCATGCACCGGGAATCAGGGATTTTTCAACAGCTCTGCAGGTGTCCCATCATCTGCTGCTGTCCCACGGGAAGGTTGTAAAAGCCTATAGGGAGATGGGCTTTGGCGGCAAGATCGGGATCACCCTCAACATGAACCCGGTATATCCTGCCGGCGATGGACAGGAGGATATTGAGGCTGCAAAACGCTTTGATGGGTTCCACAACCGCTGGTTTGCCGATCCCATTTTCAAAGGCGAGTATCCCGGGGAGCTGCTTCGGTGGTATGAGGGGAAGGTGAAAGTTCCTGACATTACCTCTGAGGACATGGAAACCATAAACCAGCCCATCGATTTCCTGGGCGTCAATAATTATTTCAGCAGCGTCATAAAATTTGACGGTGGCAATTGGCCCATACAGGCGACCGGTGTGGACACCGGAAAAGATAAGACCGACATGGGCTGGGAGATAAATGCGGAAGGCATTTATGACCTTTTGATGTATTTACATAAAGAATATAAAGGAATCAAGATACTGATAACAGAAAACGGCGCGGCATTCAACGATATAGTAAACCGTGAAGGCAGGGTGGAAGATGATAACCGCCTCGATTACCTGTACAGGCATCTTCAGCAGGTTCACCGGGCTATTTCCGCCGGCGTGGATGTAGCAGGATATTATGTATGGTCCCTGATGGACAATTTTGAATGGGCCAGGGGCTATTCAAAAAGGTTTGGGCTTATTTATGTCGACTATAAGACCCAGAGGAGAATTTTCAAAAAAAGCGCCCTATGGTATAAGGAAGTCATAAAAAATAACGGATTTTAGCCTTGTTCAAAGGAGCAGGAAAGATGAAAGTTACAAGGTGTAAAGAGAATCCCATTGTTACACCGGGGATTTATGATTGGAGAAAGGCAACGGTTTTTAATCCTGCCGTCATTTTGGAAAAGGGAAAGTTTTATATGATCGAACGCGCCGCCGGAGGGCTCAGGCCTTTCCATTGCTCTTTAGGTCTACTGGAAAGCGACGACGGCATACACTTCCGCCATGTTACGGATAAGCCCATTGTCACGCCGGACACCTTTGGCTTTCCCTATGGAAGCGTGCAGGACCCGAGAATCGTTAAAATAGAGGGAAAATTTTATATGACCTATGCCCTGCGCCCGTCAGCCTATGGTTACAGCCCTACAGGCATCGGCAAGCCTGATGAGATCAGCTATGACTATCCCGGGGAGTGGTCGAAGCCGGAAAACTTTATGACCCGTTCGGGGATCATGGTTTCGGAAGACTTGCTTCACTTTACGCAGGTTTGCTTTACTACTCCCTTTGAAATCAATGACAGGGACAACATCCTTTTCCCGGAGAAGATCAACGGCAAATTTGTCCTTTTAAGAAGGCCGGAAGAGTACGTCGGCGAGAAGTACGGCACTGAAAAAGCCGGCATATGGATATCTTATTCCGAGGATCTGGTAAATTGGACTGAACCCAGGCTGCTTGCAAAGCCCAGGGATGAGGTGGAATGGGAATATAAAAAAATAGGCGGCGCAACGCCTCCGATAAAGACCGAAAAAGGCTGGCTGACACTGTACCACGGTGTTGACAAAGATAATGTGTACCGTGTGGGAGCCATGATGCTGGACCTGGAAAACCCGGAAAAAGTAGTGGCAAGAGCAAAAAGCTTCATCATGGAGCCTGAGGAATACTACGAGAAGTTTGGCTTGTACATCCCTTACGTGGTTTTCCCGACGGGCAACGTGGTTAAAGACGGCCTGCTCTACATATACTACGGCTACACGGATACGGCCATAAGCCTTGCCACCGTTCCCCTTGAAGAGCTGACAGAGTTTGTGATGGCGGAAAAATAAGGGTTGATAAATAAGTTTTTTGGCTATGGATGGTTTTCATTGAAAGAGGAGGTATCGAGGTTGATGAAGGCAGATATTGGTTTGATCGGTTTGGCGGTTATGGGGGAAAACCTTGCCATGAATATGGAAAGCAAGGGGTTTTCCGTAGCCGTATACAACAGAGACACGAAAAAGGTCACCAACTTTATAGAAGGCCGTGCAAAGGGCAAAAAAATCCTGGGCGCCATGACGCTGGAGGAGCTGATAAACAGTCTGAAAAAACCGCGCAAGCTGATGCTGATGGTGAAAGCGGGCAAAGCCGTTGATGATCTTATTGATATGGCTGTTCCTCACCTTGAAGCAGGCGACATCATTATCGACGGAGGCAACTCACATTTTTCCGATACAATCCGCCGCATGCGGTATGTTGAGGAAAAGGGCCTGCTCTACATTGGGGCGGGAGTTTCCGGGGGCGAAGAAGGAGCCTTCAAAGGTCCGAGTATTATGCCCGGAGGCTCCCAGGCGGCATGGGAGCATGTCAAGCCCATATTCCAGGCCATTGCAGCCAGGGTTGAAGACGGAAGCCCTTGCTGCGACTGGGTGGGAACCGACGGTGCAGGCCATTTTGTGAAAATGGTGCACAACGGGATAGAGTACGGGGACATGCAATTGATCTGTGAAGCATATCACTTGATGAGGGAATATCTTGGGATGACAACGGAGGAGATGCATGAGGTTTTCAAGGAATGGAACAAGGGGGAACTAAACAGCTACCTTATCGAAATTACCTGCGATATCCTTGCCTACAAGGACGCCGACGGTTCGGCGATGGTGGATAAAATCCTGGACGCGGCAGGTCAGAAAGGCACCGGAAAATGGACCTTGATGGCGTCTCTTGATGAGGGGGTTCCCTTGACCCTCATTGGCGCAGCGGTATATGCGCGCTGCCTGTCGGCGATGAAAGACGAACGGGTTGCCGCATCCCGGGTGCTGTCGGGACCCAGGGCCAATTTCCTGGGAAACAGAGAAGGATTTATTAAAGACATAAAGGACGCACTGTATGCATCAAAAATCGTATCTTATGCCCAGGGATATACCTTGCTGCGCGCAGCGGCAAAAACTTACGGGTGGGACCTGGACTACGGCAAAATCGCCTTGATGTGGCGAGGTGGCTGTATAATCAGGTCGGCTTTCCTGGGCAGGATTAAAGAAGCTTTTGACAGGGATCCTGACTTGTGCAACCTTTTATTGGACCCTTTCTTCAGGGAAAAAGTCGAGGCGGCCCAGGAAGGTTGGAGGAGGGTGACGGCAACGGCATTGCTCAACGGTATTCCGGTTCCGGCATTCTCAGCGGCACTTTGCTATTTTGACGGCTACAGGAGCGAAAGGCTTCCGGCCAACCTCTTACAGGCGCAACGGGATTATTTCGGGGCACATACTTACGAGAGGGTTGACAGGCCCAGGGGGGAGATGTTCCATACGAACTGGACGGGCCGCGGGGGTTCAACTTCTGCATCCGCCTATGTTGTTTAGGGAGGGATACGATGAAGCTCAGATTGAGAAAAGATTTTACCTATTCCTTAGTCGTACCTACGAGCATGGGGGTACGCCTCACCCCGATCAATGGGCAGCCGGTGCATTGCAGCGAAACCTTCAACCTGTATGTCACCAGCGCAGAAACAAACGCAGCAAGTGTTTGTTCCAGCCTGGGGCTTCCGGTAAAAGTGCTGACGGTTTTTGTCAAGGACAGCCCCATAGCGCGGCTGATTAAAAATAATCTTGCAAGCCGCAATATGGCCTATGAAGGCAAAGAAGTCCCGCAAGGAGGACCCTGGGGTTACCGCCACCAGTTTAACATTGCCGACAGCGGCTATGGTCCGCGAGGACCCAGGGTCCATAATGACCGGGCGGGTGAAGTGGGAAGGACGCTCAGCATCAAGGACTTTGACGTGGACAGGATTTTTGGCAGGGAGGGTGTACAGATCCTTCACATGTCGGGACTTATCGCCGCTTTGTCACCGGAAACGGGAGCCTTTTGCCTGGAACTTGCAAAAGCAGCGAAAAAATATAACACCAGGATATCCTTTGACCTGAACTACCGCGCTTCCTTCTGGGAAAACCGTGAGCAGGAGCTTCGGAATGTTTTCACTGAACTGGCAAGTGTTTCGGACATCCTTGTCGGGAACGAAGAGGATTTTCAGCTGTGCTTGGGCGTGGAAGGACCGGAAGAAGGCGGCAAGGATCTTGTGACGAAAATTGACAGCTTCAAGGATATGATCGGGCGAGTGAAGAAGATATTTCCCGGACCCTCCGTATTTGCCACCACGCTGCGCCAGGTCATCAGCGCCAATAGCCATCTGTGGGGAAGTATCCTGCTGGAGGGTGAAAACTGGCATGTCATAGAGCCAAGAGAGATTACGGTGCTCGACCGCATCGGCGGTGGGGATGGCTTCGTAGGCGGATTGCTGTATTCAATCCTGATGGGCTGGGAACCCGAAAAATGGATTCAATTTGCGTGGGCAAGCGGAGCGCTGGCAACTACTTTTATGACGGATTATGTGCAGCCTGCCGATGAAGAACAGATCTGGAGCGTATGGGAAGGTAATGCAAGAGTAAAGCGTTAACTTCCGGCTGCGGTAAGACCGGGGCTTATGCCGGTCTTACCGCTTTGCTGATTTTATCGGTATTCTGATTTTATTCGGTTGAAACCGCTGGTTGTGCCGTGTTTTGCCTTATTTACCTGCGGCACAAGCTAAATGGTGAACCCGCTTTCGATGGCGCCGGGTCCAATTTCCTCATAACCAAGTCCGTGTCAATTGCATCGCTGCCCTCCTTTTAATTTTTTTATTGATATTATTCGCTTGAACGTATATGATTGAATTAAAGTATATTTATATGAAGGATTGTGAGCGCCAATGAAATATTTGATACCGAAGGAGGCGGCGGAGAAATGGGGGATATCGGTACGACGCGTCCAGCTTCTCTGCAGGCAGGGCAGAATTTCAGGCGCGGAGCGCCACGGAAGGATATGGTTGATCCCCGAAAACGCTGAAAAGCCGGAGGATGCGAGGATCAGATCCGGCCGGTACATAAAAAGCGGTACGGAGGCTGTGACGGCCACAGCCGAAACCACCGCGACGACTTCAACGCCTCGGAAGGAGGCGGAGAAATACCCTTTCCTCATGCCGACAGTGTCCCATGCAATCATTCCCCGGCCACGGCTGAAAGAAAAAATCGCCCCGCCCGGCAGCAGCCTTACATATATCCACGCCGATGCGGGCTATGGCAAAACCACCCTCCTGGCGCAGTACGCCGGTGAACGGGACGACACGGTCTGGCTTTCCCTGGATGAGAGAGACGTCGATATGGCATATTTTTTGCGCCATTTGGAGAATGCCTTCCGCAGGAAGCTACCCCGCTTCGAATTTTACGTCACCGACCTGCTACCCTTCGCAACCGAAGACACTTTTGTACAAAGGGTGCTGTCAGCGCTGCTCAGCGCCATAGGCTGCCGAAAGCTTGCCCTCATCCTGGATGATGTTCACGTAATCACGGGCGGCGCAGTGATGGATTTTTTAAACGGACTGGTTAAAAACTGCCCTCCCAACCTCACCCTTGTCATGGCCGGGCGCCATGAGCTGTGGGACGGGCTTTTCCGGCTCAAAATGGACGGTAAAATCGCCGAGCTTACCAAGGATGACCTGCGCTTCAGCCGAGAGGAAGCGGAAAGGCTCTGGGGCTTTTTCGACGAGGACGCCTATGCAGCTACGGAAGGGAGGGCGTTAGCCCTGCAGCCCTACCGGATGGCTGCGGAGGGCGGGAAACTCCGCCTGCCCCAGGCCGACCGGAAGCTGCACCGTTACCTGATGGAAGAAATTTTCAGGCATCTTCCCGAGAATATGCGGCATTTCCTGCTGGCTACCGCCTGGCTGCCGGAACTTGACCCCGCGGAGTGCGACAGGCTTCTGAGCATCCAAAGCTCTCGGGAAATCCTGGATGAGCTTGTCCGCAGGAACCTCTTCACCACCCAGATTTCTACCGGCGCCTACCGTTATCATACCCTGTTTGCCGCCTTTTTGCGGCAGAACGGCGGTAGCTCGGGAAGGGAAGTGTTGCGCGAGGCAATGCTTGACTGCTTTGCCCGAGGCGAATACGAGAAGGCTGCGGACTATGCCCTGCTTTTGGATGACGCCGCTTTTATACACGAATGTATCAGCGCCGCCCTTGGCAGGCCCTTCGGCCAGGGATGCTACAGAAACCTCAGAAGGTATTTTGAGTGTATGGAAGCCCGGAAGATTGAGCTTTCCCCCCGGGTCCTTTTAGCCAGAGGCATGTATCTGTCCAGCCGGGGACGCTTTTATGAGGCCGATCAGTGTCTGAGAGAAGCCCTTCCGAGGCTGAACGGGGATCGCAAGGTCCTGCTGCAGGTCATGGCTCATAAAGCAAGAATTCTGCGGAACAAGGTTTCCTTTGAGGAAAGCAGCCGCTTGCTCGACAGCCTTCTGCCCCTGCCGGAGGATACGCCCATGGAGGACATGTACCTGGTGATGATCGAGAAAATCCATAACCTGACTCTGTCCACCCGGCTATCGGAGGCCCTGGAGCTGACCCTGTCCATGATGGAAAAATGTGCGACCCGAGGCAACACAAAGGTCAGGGCTTGGTTTGAACGCTACCTAACCGTCATTTATTTCTATAAAGGCGACTACCTGAAATGCCTCCGTTACTACGAAAAATCCCTGTCCCTCTCAGAGAAGGAGCAGGACTGGCTCTCCCGCCATTGCGTTGGGGCCTATGCCGCCAAGGCCTATCAGGTGACCGGGCGGGAGGAAAAGGCCGTCCCTCTGATGGAAGCGGAACTTTCTCGCCTCCGCCGCTTAGGGTTCTATGAAGAGCTGAGCCTCAACTACCTGATGTACGCCGAAATCCTGCTGGCTGAGGAAATGCGCAAGATAAGCCTGGGAGGCTTAGCTGATTTTTCAGAATTCCGTCGATACCTGGAGCTGGCAGAGGAGCACGCCGCCTTAAACCGCAGCGCCGGGGATTACATGCTCTTCGCCAAGATCCTGCGTGTGGGCGCCGAGCTTTTGGACCGGCCTGAAAAGGCACCTCAAGGTATTCGGAATATCCTGAGGATGGCCGAAAAAGCCACCCCCTTCTTTCAGACACTGGCCTACGGGCGTATCGCCAACGCCCTCCATATGCTGGGGCGGGATTTGGAGCAAAGCAAGGCCTGTTACAGGCAGTCCATCGAAATCGGCGAAAGGCACGGCACTTTGAATTTTCCTATGATTTGCTACGGTGAGCTGGCCGCCCTCTTTCTCCGGGAGGGGGACGAGGCAAGAGCGGAGGAATGTACCCGGCGCTTTTTGGAGCTTTCCTTGCAATACGGCCATCGCTATTACTTCCGGCTGAAATCCATGTTTGGGGAAGTGCTGAAATTTGCCCTGAAACGGGGCATCACCCCGGAGTTTGCGCGGGAGATGCTTGTATACGGCGACTACGCAGTTCAGCGGGTTTACATCAACACCCTGGGAAGCTTTTACATTGCTCCGGCCCACGACCGACATTCCCCCATCAAAATCCGCACCCAGAAATCCAGGGAACTTCTGGCCTACCTCCTGGAACACAGGGAGGGCGTAAGCCGCCGACGGATCATCGCCGACCTGTGGGAGAGCAGCGAAGGCGATGCCACCGGCATGTTCCACACACGCCGGGGCGAAATCCGCCGGGCCTTCGAGAGCCTGGGAGCCAAAAACCCCATCCTGCGGCAAAAGGACATCTACAGGCTTAACATGGATGAAATCATCTGTGACTATGACGCCTTTTGGGAGGCAGCCGGCGAATTCCGGAAGAATCCCACCCCGGAAAATGCTCAAAGGGTGGTTGATCATTACACCGGCCGTTACCTGGACGACCTGGAGGCCCTGTGGGCTGAGAGCGCCAGGCTGCGCTGTGGGGATACCTTTCTTCAAGCAGCAGAAGCCCTGCTGGAAAGCTACCGGGAATCCGGCGAGCGGGCCAAAACCGTCGAGCTGTTGCGCCGATGCACCGGTTTGATTTACCAGGGTCAACGCGTTGATACGGCAAGGGAAGGCAGGAAAAAAAAGAATAAGAATAAGAATAAAAATAAGTAACGGTCGCAGGCAAGGCACAGCGGCTGAAAAAGCACAGGAGGACGCAATCCGCTGTGCTTTTTTTATGCATTTTAACAAGTTTAAAAATTTTTGGAAAAATTTAATTTTGGTGGTACTTTTGGTGGTAGTCGGTTTTTTATAATGGAGGCAGGCAATCTGCAGTGTTTTTTATGGGCAGATTAATAAACCTATAAGGAGGTAATTGAAATGGGATTTATGACAATCCGGGTTGTAAATCGGTCCAAACACGAATTTGTTTGCACCGGGAGTTATGGTACCCAGCTTAGCAGCTATCCGGGAACAATTATTCCGCCAAATACCACAGTAGAAATTGGCAGGATAGATATTCCCAGAGATTTTGGTTTTAATGAGGGCAATTGGGGGTGGTGGTATGTCCAGGACACTCTTAATCTGGCCACTATCGAGTTTTTCGCCTATGTGGACCCCCGTGGCGAAAACCATTCAAATGATAAGGTAAGTGCTGGCCTAAGGGCCAACAACAGCCATGACAAGGATCGAAAGGGAGGTCCAACCCCGAATAAACTCGACCAATACTTGAGTTATAGTAAAGACCAGTCTTCATTTACATTAACCATTAAATCCGACTGGACCGATAATCCGCCCGATTATATTTTCAATTATGGGCATTACCCGATTTTTTCTTTCGAAGGTGAATGGGCCGCTCACTCTTATGTAAAGGTTGTGAGTTTCGACGGGAAGGAGACAGTGGACTTTGACTGTTATGGAGGTACCGCTCCCGATAATAATGGGGAGAATTGGGTCTATCCGGCATTGTCCTTCGTGGCCACCAAGGAACAGCTCCGGCTGGCTCGCACCATTTGTTGCTTCGATCCCACCGATACTCGGCCCAGTTATGGGAGAAAGCCGGGGCTTTCGCCGGTGACACCCAGCGGCGAGCTCCTCCTTGGGGATTGTTGCGGCATCATTTATCTTCATTCCGGCGTTTGCCACCAAATGGCCAACCGTATCTGTGCAGCCGTCACCGATCTGGATGTGGGAGATCTGGCCGATATGGCTGGATATAACTTTTCCCATGCGGTTTTCGGTACATATGGCAACCCCCCGCCGCCATCCGGTCCTAAGGAGGCATGGGATATACTCTACAAAATTTTCTCTAGCCAGGTAGCCATCACAGATGAGCAACTATTGAAGTTAGGCGTAAGGAAAGACGCACCTTACCCGGTGAATCTGCTGTTCCGCCCATGGGAGGATTACCTGAGTGAATGTAAGAAAAAAGTTAAACAATTGAAGGAGTAAATTATGTACCGGACAACTACAGACAGTGCAACGATAGCTGTCAGGCTTCAGAAACACAGTGATATTCTTTATGGAAACCAAAAAGCTATGCTGTGGCAACAGGCTTTAATCAATGAATTGGCTGAGCAATTACTTAAATAGATTTATTTCAAGAGGTGTTGAATTATGCATAAACAAATTTTCAAAATTCTGATCATCGTTTTCCTGCTTGTTCCGGCTATGCTTTGTCCATTTTCGGCCCGGGCTGACGCCGGGCCGGTCCCCTTTGTCGGTGAGATACGCTTGTTTGCCTTTGATTTCCCGCCTAACGATTATTACTGGGTGCCCGCCGACGGCCGGACCTTGCCGATTGAACAGTATGAACTTCTTTTTAGTGTAATAGGTAACAATTATGGCGGCGACGGGATGACCAACTTCGCCATTCCAAATCTCAATGGGGAAGGGGGCGCCAACCCCCTGGGAACCGGTAAAGGCCGTTACTTTATAGCGGTTAACGGTGTGCTTCCTTCTTCCGACTATTATGCAGATGTTATAAAACCATACACAGGAGAAATACGCCTCTTTTTATATTCTCCAACGACAGCTATTCCCAAAGGCTGGCTTTTATGCAATGGCGATATGCTGCCGACATCGGAGGAAAGAAGCTTATATACTTATATAGGTCATATGTACGGCGGAAGCGGCAGCCAATTTGCCCTGCCTGATTTGCGCGGCCTGGAGCCTGTTCCCGGCAGCCGCTATTGTATCTGTACCAGTGGATATACTCCCAATGCGGACATTAAACGCGAGGCTGCCCTTGCTTCCGCGTATATTGGAGAAATACGACTGGTGGCATTCAATTTCACGCCTGACCAGGGCTGGCTGCGTTGCAACGGACAATCCACCTCCGCCTCATCTCATTCCAAGTTATATTCCTTATTGGGTACCATGTACGGCGGCGACGGTGATAACTTTTTACTTCCCGATCTGGACGGAGGTTCCGTTGATCCGCAAAACTCATCCAAAATACCCAACCCCTGGGGCTGGAATGGGGGATGGTATTGCATTGTGGCGGATGAGCAGTTTGCAGTCCTTCCTACAAAAAAATGAAAGGCTCTGAAAGGAGGTTATATAAATGGACAAAGCCCATAGCATCGGAATAACTGGGATAGCCGTCCGCCTCATGGCCATGGCGGTTTTTACCCTGGCACTGTTGTTGGGGACTGCCCGGCCTGCCAATGCCGGCGAATTAATACCTGTATCCCCTGATAAAGTATCAGCCAGCAGCTATGTGGCGCCTTACGTCCCTGAACGGGCTGTGGACGGCAGCACCGCTCCTGCCAGCCGCTGGGTCTGTAATAGTGTGAAAGGGCTTATGGACCAGTGGCTAATGGTGGATTTAGGCGGTTTTTACAGGATTGACAATGTTATTGTAATCGGGATGTCTTCCAGTGAAGGGGCATGGGGATTTTGGAGCGCGAACTATGATCCTGTGTACAAGATAGAGGCAAGCACAGATGGTGTAAATTTTAGCACTGTTTCACTACCTGCCAGCATGAGCCACCTTAGAATTAAAGTTACCGGGAATGGGTTCAACAATATATGGGCCGCCATCAGCGAAATAAAAATATATGGAACAAAAATAACCACTCCTGCCGTGACTACCAATCCCACCCCGGATTTCACCGGTATATTTTACGCTGACCTGGGCGGGAATCTTACCGATACCGGAAATGACGAAATCGAAGTGGGTGTAATATGCTCCTCCGATCCATCCAATCTTTATTATGAATACGTTATAGGAAGAACTCCGGTCCTTACAAAAACTACCACTACCGGTATGTTTACGGTGAAACGCAACTCTCTGAACCCCGATACCACTTACTATTACCGGGCATACGCCAAATATTGTGCTGGTGTTGTTTATGGTGAAACCTATAGTTTTAAGACCCATTGGCCAATCGTAAACAACACGGGAATTACCGTCAATAAAGACAGCGACCCGGTGGTCATCACCAATGCAATGCTCAAGGCCGCACCGGGTGGATACTTCAAGTTGGTAACTCCTCCCGCAAAAGGAACGTTAAAGAAAAGCGAAACAGTTATCGCAACGAATGAAACATTTACTCAGGAGGATATAGATAATAACCGGATTACCTATACCCCTAATCCGGGTGCAACCGGAGCCGACAGTATTGGTTTTCAAGTGGAGGATGATGGATTGGTTGGCTTCTACAGTGACTCCTTTGCTATTAATATTGTAGAGCCGGCGCCGACCCTGGTAACTTCCATAACCGTGAAAGGAGCAGGGGATGCGACGACGGTGGTAAAAGGAGACACTTTACAGATGATAGCGGAGGTGTTGCCTGAAGATGCCACGGATAAGACCGTGACCTGGAGCGTATATTCTGGCACGGGTACAGCCACTATCCACCCCTCTATCGGCTTGCTGACAGGCACGGGGGAAGGAACGGTTACGGTAAGGGCGACGGCCAACGACGGCTCCGGGATATACGGAGAGACAACCATCACCGTCACACCGGTACCGCCTGTGAACACGGCACCGAACCGCAAACCCGGCGTACCGGCAACCGCGACAGCCTCTATAACCGTGAACAACGCCTATACCCTTGACCTGTCAACCATATTCGAGGACGCCGACGGCGACACCCTGACCTATAAGGTGTCCATCAACGGCGCCGCGTATATTGGGGCAGGTAAGAATTACTCCTACACGCCCACCGTCGCCGGCACAACCATACTGGTATTCAGGGCCAACGACGGGACGGTGGATTCCAGCGACACTTACACGGTGACCCTGACGGCTGTCGGCGCCGGCGGAGGAGGCAGCGGAGGTGGCGGCGGTGGAGGCGGCGGTGGAGGCGGAGGCGGCAGCACCGGTACCAGCACTCCCGCCACGCCGGCCTATAAAGCGAATATTTCCGGCATCGGCAAAGCAGGAATCACCCTGCCCGTCGATACCAACACGAAAAAGGGCACTGCCACGACGGAATTGGAAGCTGCCCTGGCGGAGGACATTTTTGCCGGCAGGGGGACGGCTATCCTCACAATGCCTTCCATTCCCGACGTAAGCTCCTATACCATGGAAATCCTCCCCGTTTCCCTGTCCGTATCCCAAGGGGAAGGCTCACTGACCTTCTCCACCAGCATAGGAAGTGTCACCATACCGGCTGGTATGCTGGCGGGAATTCCGGGAACCGAAGGGAAGAAGGCAGGCATAACAATCGGCCAGGGGGATAAGTCCGGCCTGCCTGCCGAGGTGCAGACAGCCATCGGCGACCGGCCCCTTGTACAGCTGACCCTGGCATTGGACGGCAAGCAGGTTGAATGGAACAATCCCGACGCGCCTGTTACGGTGTCCATACCCTATACGCCGACGGCGGAAGAACTCCGGAACCCGGAAAGCATTGTGGTCTGGTACATTGACGGCAGTGGCAACGTGGTTTGTGTGCCCAACGGGCGCTACGACCCTGCCACCGGCACCGTGACCTTCACCACCACCCACTTCAGCTACTATGCCGTCGCTTACAGGCAGGTGAGCTTCAAGGATGTGGCCGGGGATGCCTGGTACTCAAAAGCGGTTTCCTTCATAGCCGCAAGGGAGATCACCCTGGGCATGGGAGATGGCAACTTCAGTCCGGAAGGTACACTTACAAGAGGGCAGTTCATCGTCATGCTGATGAGGGCATACGGCATAGCCCCGGACGTGGATCCTAAGGAGAACTTTGCAGACGCGGGCAGCACTTATTACACCGGCTACCTGGCTGCGGCCAGGAGGCTGGGCATATCGGCGGGCGTAGGCAACAACATGTTCGCCCCTGAGAAGGGGATAACCCGCCAGGAGATGTTCACGCTGCTGTACAATGCCCTGAAGGTCATAGGGCAACTGCCCGAAGGAGACTCCGGCAAAAGCCTCTCGGATTTCAGCGACGCAGGGGGCATCGCTCCCTGGGCTAAAGATGCCATGAAGCTGCTTGTGGAAACCGGAACCATAAGCGGCAGCGGGAACAGGCTCCTGCCGAAGGGCACCACCACCAGGGCGGAGATGGCCCAGGTACTTTACAACATGCTTTCGAAATAAATGGACCCCACTCTCCGATGCCGTCATTGACGGCTATGAGGCGTATAAATTAAGGAAGGAAGCCGCAAATTGTTGCGACTTCCTTCCCTTTTTTTAAATATGCCTTCCTTTTTCATAGGACAGGGTACGGTACTGCGTCCTATTCCCCACATCTCTCAACAATTCCTTTGCTCACCTCTGTTAATCTGCTAATCTGTCTTACCTAAAGTCCTTCCGTAGTCTTTTTATGCAGCTGTTTCTTGTTTTTGTTTCCAACAGCTGAAACTCCGGCGCACTTTTGCACTTTGAAATTTTCATTATGATCTCCTTCGCTTGCTCATCCGTCAGTCGAAATAGATGTAAGAAGAACTTTCCATTATCCTCTTTATCTTCCAGTATCTGCTGCTGATTGGTACCCCTCAACATGATGTGATATATTCCTGTTGAGTTAAGCTGTCTTGCGCCTCTTGGCATAATGCTTCCCCTCCGGGACACTTTATCACACCAACTCGCCTCAGACAAGGCACAGAACCGTCCCCTGTCTCATTAAAAATAAAATTTTTGACCCCAAAACCAAAGGCTGACTTTGAGCGTCTAACAATTGACCGGTCAAAAAGCGAACAAACAAGGGGGAGATAAAAGAGTGACCTGTGAGGAGTTTTCAAGGCGGATCGTCGCGATGATGCAAACACTGTATCGCGTCAGTTATACGCAACTATCGCAGAGCTGCGACCGGGACGAGGCGGTCCAGGAATGTTTGTACAAGGCATGGAAGAAGCGCCACCAACTCAGAGATGAGCGACATATGCAGACTTGGGTGATCCGCATCCTGATTAACGAGTGTCATAATATTCATAGAAAGAGAAAGCGGGAATTGCCGCTGGATGAATTGCCTGAACGGGTTGCACCTGCGGGTGCCGATGTTGAACTGCACGACGCGCTGTTCAGTCTGGATGAAACGCTCCGCCTGCCCATTCTTCTACACTATATTGAAGGTTTTTCAATCAAGGAGGTTGCGCAAATTTTACGCTGGCCGCAAGGTACGGTCAAATCCCGGTTGATGCGCGGACGTCAGAAACTGAAAAAAACATTGTGTGAGGAGGGTCAATTGCCATGCGAGATATGAGTGAATTGAAAAACGCCTTCGGCCGGGCAGATGACGGTTTTGTCAAAAACGTGTATCGTACTCTGGCTGATATACAACTAAATGAAAACAGAAAACCTGTGAAAAAAAGAGGCTTCCGCCTGGCGGTCGCAGTTGCAGTTGCCTGCATGCTGTTTGCCGGGACCGCTCTGGCATTTGCAAACTCCTGGGGAATCCTCGATTTCCTGAGCGGAAGAAGGGAGAATGTAAAGGTTTTGCCTGAAGCTGCTGATATCGTGCAGAAGGAGGTATCGCAAAAAGGCGGTCAGACGGAATTTGGGGATTTTGTGGTCCGAGAAGCCCTATTCGACGGGAGAAGCGCATACATCGTCATAGATGTAAAACCCTCGAGCCCGAAATATTTACTGTTGGGCCCCGATGCCTTTCCGTCGGATCCCATCAGCAATATGGGGCCGCTTTTCAGTGACAAAACCGGCACCATCGCCGATTATGCCCGGGAAAAAAATAAAGAAATGATAAATACATCTGTGGGCATCGAGGGTGTGGCTTCCTGTTCCATTGATTATATGCTGGAAGAGGACGGAACCCTTGTCTACATGATCAACAGCAGCATTGGCAGCAGCTCTGCCCAAGAGGATATAAAGATTACCTGCGTCGCTGTCCCTTTTGTCAACCGGGAAGGGAAATTCGTGATTGATGGTCTCAACAATAAAGAGACTGTGGGTGATGACCTAGATAAGAAGAAAACCGTGGATAAGAAGAAAACCGTGGATGATGCTCTCAATAAGAGGAGAACGACACTCTCTGTCACACTCAAAAATTCCGGGACAAAAGAAACCGTAACCAGCACGATGCCTGCCATCTACAGCGATTGGGGCATCCGTGTGGATAAGGTTACGCTTACCGCTTCGGCCATGGATATTTATGCAGATATCGAATACACGGTGATAGATAGGGAGAAATTTGCCAAAACCGGCGACGGCCTTCTGTTTGAATTCCTGGATGGCACCGGCAATCCTATACCTGGAGGTGCCTCTTCAGGCGAGGGTGTTCAGGCTCTGGACAAAGATCGCTTTATCCAGAAACTTTCTTTACAAGCTTCAGAAACACTGCCAAGCGAGATCACCCTCCGGGCATTTAATTGCTGGGATAAAAACAAATATGAGACTCATACTTTCAAGATGAAATAAATATACCAGCCAGGCAAAGAGCGAATAACGAATGGCGAAAATACCTATAAAGAAGGTATCTTCGCTGTTCGTACTTCGCTGTCAAGGCCTCACTGGGCACTTGCGGCATCTTTTTTGTATACTCAAGCCATGGGGAGGCGGTTTGCCTGATGCTCACCTCTTTTTTACCCTGGAAAGAGCGTGAAGTTTTCTGCAAAAAGTCGCGGCTTTAAACCTGTCGAGTTTGATATAAAAATATAAAATGAATTTGAAGGCCGATTCAGGAGGAGCAACTTCCGATCGGCGCTTTTCTTGTTGATGGATTGACTTATACTGGTAACTCATTATAACATTATTAAAAATGTTGTTAATATCGCTTTTCATAAGAAGAAGACGACATGATAGGCGTTAACGGGGTTGCGAGAAGCAGCTGTCAGAAAAACTGAAAGTTTGAATAAAGTTGGAGTCTTTCTTGTCAAAGGGCTATTCAAGGGTTGCATGTAGAAAGAGTACCAGGAAAGGACCGGCTTCTCCTTGGGACGCTGTTTTTAGATCATGTAGATGAGGTTGATGGCAATAAAGGCGGTTGAAAAAACTTTGTATAATCAACGGAGGTATAGAAAGGTTTAAGACACAGCAACGGACTGTTTGTAAATGGCAGTTTTATTATTGAAGAAAGACCGTATTATCTTAGGCTTACAGTGGATTGGGATAGATACATTGCATGAAATTTTTATATCTTATAACGAATATATTCAAAAAAATCCTGTCTATATAAGTGGAGGCCTTCATTCTACGGTGAAAGGGGGATGCACATGGAGGACATGCAAATTATAGAACTGTATAACGCTCGCAGTGAAACCGCCATAAGCGAAACCGACGCCAAATATGGTCGGCTGCTCCATGGCATTGCGATGAATATACTGTCAAATCATTGGGACAGCGAAGAAATCGTTAATGATACCTATAACAAGGCATGGAATACCATTCCCCCTGAAAGGCCGAATTCCCTGGGTGCATACCTCGGGCGAATTACCCGTAATCTTTCAATTAACCGCTGGAATGAGCGAAGGGCCAAAAAGCGATATAATGGCGCAGAAATGTTGATTTCCGAACTTAGTGACTGTGTTCCCACCGTTCAAACGATAGACACCGCAATTGAAACTAAGGAACTGACAAAAGTAATTGACGGCTGGCTTAGCACATTGTCCTCCGATGACCGGGTTTTGTTCTTACGGCGTTACTGGTTCGGGGAGGCTGTCAGCTCTCTTGCAAACGAGTGTGGAATATCGGCCAATAAAATGGCGGGGCGGCTGTATCGCTTGCGGCTGAGCTTGAAAAAGGCCTTGGAAAAGGAAGGGATTTCATTATGAAAGAAAAGAAGATTTTTGACGCGTTAACTTTTATACGCGAAGAATATATTGAAGAAGCAAGGACAACCCGGCTCAAAAAGCAGGCAATGGATTGGAAGAAATGGATGGCGATTGCCGCCTGTACCGTCATAGTCATCGGTGCTAGCGGAGCCCTTCTATTGAAAAACTTCTTTCCTTTCGGCGGCAACACAGGAAGCGGCGGCTCAGGTCATGGAGACAGCAGCACTTTTATGTCCTATGCGGGGCCGGTGTTTCCTTTGACTTTGAGCGAGCCGGACAATACAATTACTGCCGCTCGCAACATTCGCTATGATTTTTCCCTGCCAAATGAGGAAAGCATTCGTGTTTGGGGAGCCAGTGTAAAAGACAGTTATACTCTTACCAATTCTTCCTCAGAGGCCAAAAGCATGGAAGCTATTTACCCTTTTGCCGGAAGCTTTAACGGTTTGCAAAAGCTGATACCTGCTATTAACGTAAATGGAAAGGAAGTGTTGCCTACACTGTATGCAGGCGGCTATTCCAAAAAATTTACCGGTGCCCGTGGCAAAAAGGACCCGGCTGCCGCTTTCAATATCCTACAACTTGATAGCTGGGAAAGCTACAAATCGCTTTTAGAGGACGGAGGGTATCAGAGCAATGCTTTTGCACCCTATCCTGTCCTGTCTCAGCAGGTAACGGTGTATACCTTTACCGATTTTAAGGTCCCGGCTGAGTATGACGCCGCAACGCAAGCTATATCCTTTACTATTGATCCTGCCAAGACCACCGTTTTGCTGTATGGATTTAATGGCGTAGAAATTGGCGATGACGGTTTTCGAAGGTATAGTTATTTTGTGCCCAATGGGGTGAGAAGGGACAGTAACCTAAAGCTGCTTATTGTGATTGGAGACGATATTACGGACTATACCTTGCAGGGATACAAGAACGGTGCTTGTGAAAGGGGCAATGAGCTTGAGGGTGTTTCAGCCACTGTCACGCGGCAAGAACGAGTCCTGTCCGATGTGATAAGTGAGCTCATCGATCATTTCTTTGATGAACATGACTATGGGAACTCCCTTGACGTTTCTAAAGAGATGTTCCTCGGCGCCGTTTCAGAGTTTATGGTCCAATACGGGCTGCTTTCCGAGCCGGTTCTCGACCGTTATCAGTATGCAATGATGGAGGAGATAATTTCGGAAGTTTATAATCGAAAACGGGTATTTTACTTGAAGTTTGAAGTAGAAATTCCTGCAGGCGGAAGCGCTTCTGTCACAGCCGGCATGCATAAAAATCCAAGCTTCGACTTTGTTTGCTCCGGCTCAGATAACGAAGGTATACAGGGTTACGATATGGTGACAAGGCTGGGAAGCAATCTTCTTTTTGATGCGTTGACGGCAGAATTAACCTCCACGGATCGTATTGAAATTGTCCGTCAAAATTATGGTTTCAATTTGCTTCAAGGAATCACCAGGGTGGAGCTGGACCCTGCAGAAGAGCATTATTTCTTAGAGATACGGCCAATAGAACAAAAGAGAAAATAGTTTCCAAAAAATAAAGTTTGTAAAGCCTTGAAATACTGGTTCTCATAAAATGAAAGCAAACCTGTCAAATTGACTTATACCCTCGATATGCGTTTACGGGAACATATCGAGGTTTATTATTGTGTGAAGATTGAGCCTAAAATCAGGCGGGATGGGTTGACAGAATAAATAAGACGTAGGCTGGAGAGACAGGAAAAATGTGCATCTTTTGTAAATACTCATTGACAAATTGGTCTACATGTTATAAACTTATAAAAGGAAGTCGATATCCTATAGACCAAGGAGGCATTATCATGAAAGAATATAGGCTCACAGAAAGTGAAGAAAAGTTTGCGGAATTAATTTGGAAGAATGAGCCCATCGGTTCCGGAGATCTCGTGAAGCTTTGTGAAAAAGAGATGAACTGGAAAAAGTCTACAACATATACAGTGCTGAAAAAGTTATGTGAAAAGGGTATTTTCCAAAATGAGAATGCCGTAGTTTCATCTAAAATCACAAGGGATGAATATTATGCCAGGCAAAGCGTGCGCTTTGTCGAAGATACCTTTGGAGGGTCTTTGCCGAGGTTTTTAACAGCTTTTATCAGCGGTAAAAAATTAAGCAAACAACAGGCCGAAGAGTTGAAAAGATTGATTGATGAGCATAAGGAGGCGTAGCTATGAGTGAGTTATTTCTTACCGTTTTAAATATGAACCTTACGGCCAGCTATGCAATCTTTTTTGTTATGCTTGTCAGGCTGTTGCTCAAAAAGGCTCCAAAAGCTATTTCTTATGCCTTATGGAGTGCGGTCGCTTTTCGCCTTATGATTCCCTTCTCTTTTGAAAGCGTGTTCAGCCTTATGCCGCGCAACATGAATGTCATTCCAGTCCCCCGTGATGTAATCTATCGGCAAAGTCCGCAGATTAATAGCTGGTTGGGAGCAGCAGATTCATTTGTAAGCCAATCACTTCCTGCACCTGCTGTTGGAGCAAGCGCAAATCCATTTCAGATTTATATTGAAACAGGGGCATATATTTGGGTTTTAGGCATAATAGCATTGCTTGTTTATGGCATTGTATCTATTTTGATATTAAAGAGGCAGCTTAAAAGTGCGCAGCTAATAGAGGGGAATATCTATGAAGCCAAGAACTTGAAAACACCATTTGTGCTTGGATTGATAAACCCCAAAATATATTTGCCTGTCGGACTGAGCAAAGAGGAGCAAAATTATATCCTCATGCATGAACAGACCCATATCCGCCGGAAAGACCATATCATTAAAACATTAGCTTTCTTGATAGTGTCCATGCATTGGTTTAATCCTCTTGTGTGGGTTGCGTTTATGTTGATGAGCACGGATATGGAGCTGTCCTGTGACGAAAGAGTATTGAAAGTAATGAATGAGGATATTAAAAAGCCTTATGCTAATTTATTATTGTCTCTTGCTGCCGGAAGGCATATTATGAGTGGAAGCCCCCTTGCTTTTGGAGAGGGGAATGTCAAAGGGAGGATTAAAAACGTGTTAAGTTATAAGAAACCGGCTTTTTGGGTGATCGCTGTTGCTTTAGTTGCAGCCGTAGTCGTTGGGTTTGGTTTGTTTGCCAACCCAATTACAGCTAAATCAGATGATGAAAGCCTTGCTTCGCGGCTTTTGAAAAATAAAACCGAGTATGTGGGCAATAACTCAAAGGTTGGGGCTATCATCTATTTATTAAAATTTCCTGAAAACATAGCTTACAATTTCTTTGAGCTTTTCACTGACAGTGAGCCTTTTGGGATAGCTGTCAATCTAAAGACAGATACAGAAACTAAAAATCTTTATAGTGATGAGGCAAATCAAAAACAGTTTGAAGATAATGCCGTAATTATGTTCGCTCTGATCGGAAACGTAGAATATATCAATTTCAATCTGGATGACGGGTTAGCCCCATATTCCGTGCGGTACACGCGGGAATGGGCCAATCATCGATATGGAAAAGACGTACGTAATTTTGCCGTAAGTAAAGAGGAACTCAGCAAGCTGATCAATGGCACATCTGCTGATGGCAAAGACTAGGACATTATAAATAAATGGAGCATCAGCATCATTTCGAGATAATCATCTCAGATTTTCCTATCATGTCACGCTAATCGTCTTTTCGCCTGCTTTAAATGCAAATCAGCATAAAATTGCATACAACGCAAGCCTTCGTTAATTGAAGCCAAGTAAGGTGAGCAAACGCCTTCTTGGCTTTAATGCATCTTTACTATTTGAAAATGTCAGATATTGTCAAATATATTTTCATATTGGTGGAAAACATATCAATAAACAATGAATCTCACGCTATATCGAAAAAAATCACGTTCCCTATTTTATTAATTTCTATACTATACTTTTGATTAATCTTGCTATAAAGATTGTCGTTTTATCGGCATTAAAACTTAATTAGTAAAAAGATTGCCGGGGAGATTTTACATAACATTCTTTTATAGCGAGGTGAATGATGGAAAGAATTGTCGAGCATGGGCAGTTAGTGCAATATGCAAAAGCATAGTTCACATCGCAATACAATATTTGTAAAATTTGTAAGCAGGAGGTTCGACATTGTGTACGATTTAACTTTTTATCAATGCTTGATTAGATCATGGTATAGGTGTATGAAACAAGGATTGACGGAAGAAATTGAAAAACCGATGATAAATCTTGATTCTAAGGAATTAAATGAAAAATTGAGGATAAAGAACGGTTTTATTCTGTCCTTCAATAACTTAATCGACAAGTACTTGGACCTGACCAAAAAGATTAAAGGTAATTATTACTTTGCCCTTTTTGATAACGAGGAAAACCTCTTAGCCGTAAAAGTAGGGTCAAATGTTACTGAACGATATAATAACGACTTTTTAGTCGCAGGTATATCATTTAGTGAAAGGAGTGTAGGAACGAATGCAGTGGCACTGTCAAAAGCGCTCAGAAGACCGATATACATGCTTCCTGATTTTCATTATTGCAGCAAATTAAAAAGCTGGTATGAATATTGCATCCCTGTTAAAAAGACGGGAAATGTTAATGGATTTATATCTGTGATCGGTATATCATGTCCGATATCAAAAGCCTTGGAAGGTTTTGTTGATCTGATAGGAGCGAATATGAATGAAGAATTGTCTGCTTCAGAAGCAGATGATTTATCATATAACGGTATAAAAGGACGGCTGACAGATAAGCAATACCTGATATTAAAAATGATGGCGCAGGGTTTCACTGATATACACATATCCAAAGAGTTGAAAATGTCATTACCTACGGTAAAATTCCATAATCAAAACATTTTTAAGATACTAAATGCAACCAGCAGAGTTGATGCTGTAGTAAAAGCATTGATGCATAGTAACTTAAATATTTTTGACATTTGCTATGACATGTCAAAATAGTTAACGGTTGGTCTGGACTTTATTACGCATAAGAGGATTGACGATCAAAGAGATTTATGAGGGGGGTATTGTTATGCTAATTACAGAAACTGATGGCCTGAAAAGCTTCATTTTACCTTTAAAAGATGAAAACGGAGAAAGGAGTGGCCCGTCAGAAAGCAATAAAAATCCGCTCTTCAAAATGCTGAGCAAGCGTCAGAAGGAAGTGCTTGTATGGCTGGCTAAAGGTATGACGGTATATGAGATATCGAGGCAGTTGGGTGTAAGTGAGGACACCATAAAGTTTCATAAAAAAAATATATTTAATAAGCTTGATGCCAATTGCACAGTTCAAGCCGTAATTAAAGCTATAAAGCAGGATTATATAAAGCTGAGCGATATATAAATATGCGAAATATTCCGCATATTGCAATTTAACACGGTTACTTTTAAAACTGCTTCGGACTTACGCTAGTAAACAAGATTTAAAATAGCAGCAGTTATTTATATAATCAGTTTTTATGCCGCTATCTTACAACAAAAACCATATTATCAAAATATTGGAATACAATGGATGAAAGGAGAATAGGGGGATGCCGCAAATACAAAACTCAATTAAAATCAAAGCGCCTTATGAGATTGTTTTTGATATGACTAATGATATCGAAAACTGGCCAAATCTGTTTACTGAGTATAAGGAGGCAAAGATTTTGTATTATAGGCAAGGCTACGTACTTTTCCAACTGACCACACATCCGGACCAAAATCAGACAAGCAGAAGTTGGATTTCCGAGCGGTATTTTTCCAAGAAGGAAAAAAGGGTAATTGCCAGAAGGATTTATCCGCTGCTGCCTTTTAAGGAAATGAACATTGAATGGTCCTATACCAGTGAGAATGGAATTACAGAAATGGTATGGATACAGAGATTTGAGGTGGATCCGGCCGCCGGTTTTACTGAGGAACAGGTTATCAATCACCTAAACAAGACTTCAGTGGAGCAGTTGGCAGCAATTAAAGCAAATATTGAAAGGGCTGTCGGAGAGCTCCGGTGAGATAAGCGGCCAAGACATATTTTTACCTGAAGGGAGAACTTTATTCTGAAGCTTCTTATAAGCAGTGAAGGGGCGAGTGTAAATTACAGGAGGAGGCACAGTATGGGGAGACGGGTTGTAGTAACGGGCATGGGACTTTTAACCCCACTTGGAAACACGCTGGATTCTTTTTGGGAAAACAGTATAAAAGGAAAAATAGGTTATGACCGGCTCGACGGGTTCGAAGAGCTAAAATTAAAAAGCCGCGTTGTAGGGCGCATACCGGAGTTTGAATTTCTTGGAAACACATCAGATGCCGAAAAAAGAAAGCGGATGGGCAGGCCTGCAATCCTTGCTGTAAACGCGGCAATCAGGGCTGTTGAGGATGCCGGCTTGGATTTCGCCAAAACAGATCGTGAGCGTGCGGGTGTATGCATAGCAAATGCTATTGCCGATACGCCGTTTTCTGAAAGCGCATATTTGGAATTGGCAAACAGCGCGGGGGAATTTATATACCAGGGCAATCAATTGCCTTTATACGAAAAGGGAATGTTTTCGTTTATTGCCTTTGAGGTATCGGCACAGTTTGGGCTGAAAGGACAGAGTTTTGTAATGTCCACAGGTTGTACCGGCGGAATTGATTCTATCGGCTACTCCTATGAGTCCATTATTAACGATGAGCATGATGTGATGTTGTGTGGCGCAGCCGAAGCGCCGATTACATCTATGACTATAGCATCTTTTGATGCTATAGGAGCCTTGACCCAGGACTTTAATGACAATCCGAAAAAGGCTTCACGTCCTTTTGATTTAAAAAGAAGCGGGTTTGTTCTGAGTGAGGGCTGTGCTGTGCTGGTGCTGGAGGAGTTAGAGCACGCACAACGCAGAGGAGCAAGGATTTATGCGGAGATTATAGGCTTCACCAGCAATAATAATGCCTATCATATGACTGACCTTCCGGAAGATGGGGAGGCTTTGAGCTATTTAATGAATGTGGCCATAGAAAAGTCTACAAGGAAGATAGGGCTTGACAGTGTTGATTATATCAACGCCCATGGAAGCTCAACACCACAGAATGATTTCTTTGAGACGATGGCTTATAAAAAGACCTTCAAAGATTTAGCCTATCGCATTCCGATCAGTTCCACCAAATCCATGACAGGACACCCTCTGTCTGCAGCCAGCGCCATAGAAATCGTACACTGTGTATTGGCTTTAAACAGGGGATATGTTCCTCCTACCGTCAATCAGGAGTTTCCGGATCCGAACTGTGATTTGAACTACGTTCCGAATCAGGCGATAAAGAAGGATCTGTCATTGGTATTGACAAATGCCAGCGGCTTCTCAGGTATACATTCAGTAATGCTGTTGAGCAAGCTGTAAAAGTGAAACTGCATAAAACCGTCGTGCGTGTTATGTTCTTAAATAATTAACAATTGTCTGACATTTAAAAAGGCGGGTGAAATTTTGGAAAAAGTATATGTTACCGGAATCGGCATAACAGGACCATGTGGGAATACGGCAAAGGAATTCTGGGATGGTCTCCTGAGTGGAAAAAGCTTCATCTCAACTTTGAGCGGAATCAACAAAGATATCTTTCCTTCGAATATCGGCGGGATGGTAAAAAACATTACTCCTGAAAAGTATTTTTCAAGAAGGCTTTTGAATAAATGCTCAAGGTTTTCCGTCCTTTCCCTTCTGGCCTGCAATGAGGCTTTGGGTGATGCCGGAATAGATATGACGTCATATGACAAGACAAGAATAGGTATCTTTGTTGGAAACAACTCCGGCGGCTGGGAGAGCGCAAATAATGGCTTGAAGGTACTTCACCGTGAAGGACCGCAATATATAAGTCCTTTCCTTGCCAGCAACTGGTTTCCTGCTGCTCCCCAGGGGCATATTTCTCTGGCATTCGGAATCAAAGGGTATAGTAAAACGGTCATTTCAGACAGGGTAAGTGGTTTGCTTGCAATTGCTTATGCGGCGAGGACGATACGGGCAGGATTGATTGATGCCGCCATCGTTGGCGGTGTTGAAACGCCTTTGGATGAATGGGCGCTGCAATTCTATCATTCATCGGGCATTTTGTGCAGTTCCTATGAAACTCCTGAAAAGGCTTACCGGCCCTTCGATCGGCGGAAACAGGGAATGGTTCTGGCAGAAGGAGCCGCATTCATGGTTCTCGAATCGGCAGAAAGCGTCAGGAAAAGGAATGCCGGTGAAAGGGTCAGGGCGAACATCCGGGAGTTTTGTATGGTGTATGACGGAACAACAAATGCAGAACCGGACACTAAGGTTGAGCAATATAAGCGTGCAATTGATACTGCCATCAAAAGGTCGGTTGTTAATCCGGATGATATCCGGCTGATTTGTCCGGACGGAACTGCTGTTGAAGAAGATGATATGGTTGAGGTAAGGGCATTGAATGAATATTGGGGAAGCAAAAGCATGGACAAGTATTGTACTTGCCCCAAAGCATCGTTTGGCAATACAATTGGAGCGGCAAGTGCTTTTGATGCCGTATTATCAATACTGTCAATGAATACGTCCACACTTCCGTTCATTTCAAACCTGGAGGACGAAGGAAACTGTCGTGGCTTGAACTTTGTAAAAAAAGAAAATATTCGGGCAACCATTAACTCTTCACTAATTTTGTCAAGAGGCTTTGGCGGCGTTGCTGCTGCAATGGTAATCAACAATAGGGAATTTTAAGGAGGGTTTGCTATGATTTTCGAAAGAATTTGTGAAATGATCAGGAGCATTGGCATTTCAGATGAAGTATCTCCTGAGATAATGCTGGTTAACGATTTAGGAATGGATTCAACGGAATTAGCGGATTTATCTACGGCAATTGCAAAGGAATTTGGCGTATTGATCAAAAGCGGAGATATGAAGGGATATTCCGTAGCCAGGATTGTCGAGATCATTGCAAAAAACAAGAAAGGAACTTGATAGCAGGACAGCATGATTATAGGAGTTGGGATTGATATTTTGAAAATAGATTATATCAATCAAATGCTGGAGAAGCATGGGGATAACTTTTTAAAACTGCACTTCTCAGCTGCTGAGATACAAATGTTTTTAAACAAGAAACGGTTTGCCAATCAGTTTCTGGGAGGAAGGTTCGCAGCGAAGGAAGCCTTTTTTAAAGCAACTTCTGCTTATACCGGTATGGAACTGGGGTTTTGTGATATTGAGGTTATCAATGACGACACCGGTAAACCTGAAATCAAATTTTTAAGGCATAAGCCGGCGTGTATGAAAGATGATTTAATATGGCTCAGCATCAGCCACCACTGCGAATATGCCGTCGCACAGGTAATTGTTGAGCGGGCCGGTGTTGGAATTGTACGAAACAAAATGGAGGTAGTGAAATGAATGTAAAAGGAACATTGATGGTGTTATCATTAAATATTTTGGTTGTATTTTCAGTGATGGTTGCTATTTTTCCGCTTGCGCCTTCCATATCCAGGGATTTGGGAATGAGTGCCGGTGAAATAGGGACTGTCGCGGGCATAGCTTCACTTATAATGACTTTTTTATCTGTTCCGTCAGGCGTTTTGGCTGACAGGTATGGACGTAAAAAGCTGATCGTGCTTTCACAATTTATATCAACAATCGCGTTGTTGATTATAACCTTTGCGGGCACCGGTTTTGTTTTTGTAGCCGGCTGGATTCTATTTGGTTTTTCAAGAGGCTTTCTGATCAATCCGTGCTTTGTAGTCGCTGCAGAAGTATCCGGGCAGAAAGACCGTGGTAAAGGCATGGGAATGATTTCGGGCTCCGTAGGTGTTGGCTCCATTATGGGATATGCAATAAGCGGTGTTATGGCGGATTTCCTGGATTGGCATACGGTATTTGGCGTTTTTACGCTTATGCTTATCATCTCTTTTATATTATCATCGCTTCTGCCTGAAACCGGCCGGTTGGATAAGGAAAGGAGCTTGCAGCGTGCCTTTAAGGATTCCTTCAAATGGCTGAGGGAAGGACAAATATTGCTGGCCTGCATCATCGGAACACTGTGTTCCATGGTCGGAATATATGCTACCTTTATCATGCCTTTCTCTGCGGAAGAGAATAACATTCCTCTAAGTAGTCTGAGTGTGTTACTCATGCTTTATGAAGTTGTCACCTCCTGTGGTTCGGTCGTTTTAGGCTGGCTGTCAGATAAATTTGGAAGAAAAACGCTGTTGATAGCTGCTCAGGTTATATGCATCATAGCATTTATCATCCTTTACAGGTTCGGCTCCAATGGTTACCTGTTTGCCGCTTTTTATACTTTTATCGGCCTGACCGAAGGCCCCATTATTACAATTGTCAACACATTCATAACAGACACGGTCATGAGCATAAATCCCAGAGAAGTGGGGGCCGCTCTAGGAACAATAAGAACCCTTGGCGGGATTGGTATCGCCCTGGGTCCTACAGTCGCCGGGAACATATATGGAATTGCAGGCGTTCAAAACAGTTTTTTGATCGGAGCCGTGATTTTAACTGTAATTGCTTTTGCTTCACTATTCCTGAGGGGCAGGCCGGGGACAGATGCTTCAAATACGGTTTTAAACCTGAAATGAATGGGGAGGGTGATCGATGTGGCTTTTCCAAATATAATCAGTGAAAATGATGTTGTCGCTGTAACCGAACGCGGTGGGCGGATCAAAGTACTTGCAAGCCCTGGGACATTGGGAACAACGCAGTTAATATTGGGAATTGCGGCTTTAGGTCCCGGAGAAGAGATCCTGGAGCATGTTCACGATTATGGGGAAGAGGTGATCTATGTCATCAAGGGGTCAGGCATGTTTTATATAGATGATGAAAAGTTTTCATTTGAAAAAGGCAACGCATTTGTGGTCAGGAGGGGACAACGGCACAGGATTGTCAATGAAGGACCGGAAGATATAGCGATGGTATTCTCAAGTGCACCGCTTGCTCCCTCTAAGGATAGAGGACACAGGGATACCTGCGTTGGACAGGCATAGCCTTCATCCGGCATAAAAAGCGATGAAAGGAGGGAAAGACGCAATGTCATTGATTGTCGATACACATGCCCATTTTGCGTTGAGACGGAACAAGTCAGCTGAGGAAGAATCTTCAAGGAAAAGCTACCAGGCAAAGAGAATGTTAGATGATCTCAATAAATTGAAGTTCACAGTCGGAGGCAAAAAAGCGGTTGTTGATGAAGAGAATCTTCTTGAAGACTATATTAAGGTTATGGAACTCAACGGGATTTCCTGTGCATGGATACATCAATTGAGCTTCAGGGATATTTTAGGGTATGATGTGCTCTCCAATGAGGATATTTCCGAGGCGGTAAAAAAATATCCGGATAAACTGAGAGGTTTTGCAAGTGTGGATCCCAGAAAAGGTAGGGAAGCGGTGAAAGAGCTTGCTTATGCGATTGAGGACCTTGGACTGCATGGGTTCAAATTAAATCCCAATGATTATGGCGGATTTTATGTTAATGATAAGAAGCTCTATCCGCTTTATGAAAAATGCTGCGAATATAAGATCCCCGTAAGCATCCATACCGGTATTACGCCGGGGTCAGTTTTCAGAATGAGGCATAATTATCCCTTGCTGCTGGATGATGTTGCCGTGGATTTCCCGGATTTAACCATCATCGTAGAGCATATGGGTTTTCCGTGGAATGACTTGTGTTACAACATGGTTGGAAGGCATGAAAATATGTATATTACTGTGACTGCTGTTGCCAACATTCTCGTGCATACCAGACCGAATATTTTTCTTCTTGAGCTTGCAAAGATGCTTTCTCAGCTGGGAAGCGAAAAAATATTATGGGGCTCCGACTGGACGGTGACCTCCAACATCGGCGAGGTATTGGACTTTTTCAAAAATATATCTTTGCCGGCGCCCATCAGATTTATGGCCGGGATAGAAGAAATCAAGAAAAGTGATATTGAAAATATTCTTGGTCTGAATGCTCTCAGGATTTTAAGATAGGGGGAATTTTCCTGGACAAGATATTTATTGATATTAGCACGCCTCTGGAATATAACGAAGGTGAGATATCGGATTTTAAATCCAGGCAGATAAGTCATACCAAAGGCGGTAAAATCTTTGGAATAAAGTATGCATTCTCGTCCAAATCAACTCTTATGGAGACTATAAAATCCATTTATGGTTATATTTCAGGGAAAAGAAGGATCACAAGCAATGTGTTTCCAAATTGCGAATTTATCAATATGGAGACAATTACGGCATCAACTCATACGGGTACGCATATGGACGCACCGTTTCATTTTGGATCGTCGAGCGAGGGGAAACCGGCTCTTACTATTGATCAAATACCGTTACAATGGTGTTTCGGACATGGTGTCTTGCTGGATTTGACTTTCAAAAAGCCTGGCGAATTAATACTGGTGGAAGATATTAAAAAGGCGCTGACAAAAATCGAGTATGACCTCAAACCCCTGGATATCGTCTTAATCAGAACCGGTGCCGACCGTTATTGGAATACCAGGGGATACCTGGTGAATTATCCCGGGATGAGCAGGGAAGCGACTGAATATATCGTTAACCATGGGGTCAGGGTGATAGGAATTGACAGCTATAGTTTTGACCGTCCTTTTGTCAACATGATTAACGACTATTTTCGAACCGGTGACAACGGTTGCCTGTTTCCGGCTCACTTTTTTGGGAGGGATAAAAGCTATTGTCATATTGAAAGACTGTCAAACCTGGACAAGATACCTATCCCTTATGGCTTCTACCTTAGCTGCTTTCCGATCAGGATCAAGGGAGCCGGTGCTGCCTGGGTGAGGGCTGTAGCCATAATAGACAGGATGGTTCTGAAGCAAATGGAAGGAAGGACAGGATCGGAGTATGAAAAAGATAATAAATATAGATCAGAGAGCTAAAAACTTGTCAAAAATCGATATAAGGGATTTATGCATAGGAGGTTCTGACTTTGTAGTAATAGCGGGTCCCTGTGCGATTGAAAGCAGGGAGCAAATGATTGCATGCGCCCGATGTGTCAAGGAAGCTGGGTTGAGCTTTCTTCGAGGAGGAGCATATAAATCCAGGACTTCGCCCTATAGCTTTCAAGGACTGGAAGAAGAAGGCCTGGCAATATTAGACGAGGCAAAAAGATTATATAACCTTTTTGTTGTAACTGAATTAATTGACAGAGCTCATTTTGAGCTGGTGGAAAGGTGCGCAGACATTATCCAAATAGGTTCCAGGAATATGCAAAATTACAGCCTGCTGAAAATCCTGGGCAAAACCCGGAAACCGGTTTTGTTGAAAAGGGGTTATGCGGCTACTATAGAAGAATGGCTGCTGGCGGCAGAGTATATCAGCTCAAGCGGGAACCCGAATGTTATTTTATGTGAAAGAGGCATACGGACCTTTGAGGAGGCTACCCGATTTACATTAGATATTGGGGCGGTAGCTTTTTTAAAGGAGTATACAAACTATCCGGTTCTTGTAGATCCAAGCCATGCAATCGGAAGAAGGGAACTGGTCATACCATTGGCCAAGTCAGCAGTTGCGGCCGGCGCAGACGGTTTGCTTGTAGAGATTCATCCTAATCCCGGGAAAGCATTATCAGACGGTGACCAGTCATTGACATTGGATAGCTTTTTGACAATGATATCTGTTCTAAGGCCTCTGTGTAAATTATCCAACAAAAGGCTGGTATAAGGAATCTCCCACTCTATATAAGTGTCGGCTACCGTCAGAGTGTTGTAGCAGGGCCGCATTGGCGGACTTGGTCATGCCGGAAGTTAAGGGGGTGAAACCAGGTGAGGGACATCCTTTTATTTTCAAATGATATTTTGGTTTTTGAAGGTTTAAAAGCCATGGTGGCTCGGGAAAAGGATCTGAATATAAGCGGCTGGGCAAAGAATATCTCCGAATTGAGCAGTAAATATGAAATCCACATGCCGGATATCATCCTGGTGGACAGCCAGGCTATAGACGGTAAAGTCTGCAGCGTTTTATCGGATTTAAAGAAGAGGGGTATTTCAATTATCCTGTTGCTTGGCCGGAGCGCGCAAATGGATTATGACTGGCAGGACGGCTGTATACCGATTTCCGATTCCCCTTCGGTTTTTGTTGAGGAGCTGCGTTTTTCAGCAAGACGGTGTATGGAAAATGAAGGCAACGGCATGGAGGAAGAAATATCATTGCCTAAAAGGGAAAGACTCATACTCAGTTTGCTGGCAGACGGTGAAACAGTAGCCTCAATAGCAAGTAAACTGTTTATTAGCGACCATACGGTAAAAAAACACATCAGCAACATATACCGCAAACTTAATGTCCGCAATAGAGGACAAGCCATACGCAAAGCACTGTCAATGAAACTGTGATTTAAAATCATGCTCAGAATAGGTTAGGGCTGGCAGATTGCTCTTTAGAAAATCAAGCCATATCTGATACAAATAACGGAAATAAAAATATCCATTTTAAGTACATTTTCCAATAAAGCGCTGTAAAAAGTATCCGTTCGGCTTATTTTCCAATTAATGCCAGTACCGTATAATTAAAGCAATAAAAACAATCTCATCAATAACTATTTGAAAGGAGTATTGCAATGGCTTACGATTTTGAAGTTAAGATCACAGGGCTGAAGGGCTTCTGCAGGGCAGGACACAAGGTTGGAGACTGTTTCAAGGTTTCACCGCTGAACGCAGGCGGCTTGTGCGGAAGCGCATTTCATGCGATTTTTCCGATGCTGATGGCACTTGATTTTGGAGGAAAAATTCCGTGGAATCCCACCGGCGACGTGGTACATTCCGCCTGTCCTGATTTAAAGAACCAGATGACTATGGAGATACGCCGGATTCCACGCCAGGAGGAGTGATGGAACAGGAGAGATGGATATGGGAGCAATAAAGCTTTTATGCTTCCATATCCAAAAGAATGGAGGTGATTTTGATGGGGAATGCAAATAGCTATCTGGATTTGTTCAAAACGCGGGATTCTATTTGTGTATCTCATTATCCTGTACCTGTTTCACAACACACAAATGCCGAAGTAATCAAGTTTATGGAATTAAACCGCCGGGATCAGCAGCCAAAAGAGATAGCAGTTTATATACATATACCTTTCTGCGACAGGATTTGCTCCTTTTGCCCTTTTAACAAATATGTCAAGGACCGGGCAAGGGTAGAGGAATACCTGAATGCATTGATGAAAGAAATAGAGTTATATGCAAACACACCCTACGGAAAGAGCGCGGTTGTAAAATCCATAAACTTTGGCGGGGGAACGCCGACTTCCCTTGAGATGGAAGAGATTTCCGGGATACTTCAAAAAATTAAAAACGCCTTTCACGTAGCTGAGGATGCAATGATATTCGTTGAAAGCAATCCCCGGAATTTCACATACGAAAAGCTTGCAGGCCTCAGAAAGGAAGGCTTGAACCGTATAAGCGTCGGTGTACAAACATTTCAGCCTAATCTTTCAGCATATTTGGAGTTGTACCACAGTGTTGCAGATTCCCTCAATCTGGTCCGCAATGCTAAAAAAGCAGGCATAAATAACGTTGGTATCGATTTGATGTACAATATTCCCGGCCAATCTACAGCTGATTGGGCGGCGGATATTGAAAAGGCGATAGAATTGGGAATCGACCATATTTGCCTGATCTCTTTCTGCGTAGTACCCCATACGAGAATTTCCAAAAGGATCAAAGAAGGTATTGTGCCGGAAATCGGGGATTGCGACAAGGAAATCGAGCTTTACACTCTCGCAAGAAAATTGTTGATGGAGAACGGTTACGAACAATATAGCGTAATAGACTTTGCAAAACCCGGCAAGATTGATATCCACGCAAAAATGTATTTCGGGGAGCAAAAGGACCTGATCGGTTTGGGTGCGGCAGCTTTTGGCTTTATAAACGGATATATGTATATTAATACCGGGGAGATTGAGGAATACGTCGAAAGGCTTGAATTGAAGGAACTGCCAGTGAGCTGCGGGGAGAAGGCCGACGAACTCGAACTTGCTCACGGCGCTATGGCCAAGGGTTTGAGGATGCTGACGGTAAAGCGGGATGAATTTAGAAACAGGTTTGGTTGTGAACCTGAAGATTTATTTGGCGAAACCATTTCATTCTTATCCGGGCGAGGGCTGATAAGGCAGGACGCCGAGGGGATACATCTCACGGATGACGGAATTGTGTGGGGCAATAATGTTTGTAAGGAATTTTTCTCGCAAAAATATAAGAATTTCGGGCTGAGGGCAAGAATGAAACTGGCCAAGGGGCAATCCATTGACCAAGGAGAGGAAGAAAAGCATGAGTGAAATAATTAAACGCTTCAATGCCAAAGTAGATGAAGCATTTGAAAATCTTTGCACTTCAATAGACCAAAGCAGCGGATTGGATGCGAAGACAAAAGAGCTAATCCGGCTGGCTTCTGTTGTAACAGACCGCTCTGCTTTCGGTGTACGCATTCATACGATGCGAGCCATAAAAGCGGGAGCTTCGAGGGAGGAAATCATTGCAACTGTTCTGAACTGTCTGCCCGTTACAGGAATAGAGTCTGTGACGGCTGCTCTGACTAATGTTATGGCTGCTTTTGAAAATATTGGGGGGTGATATCCGATGGCCGATAAAAGTTATTATAATGTTTACCCAAAAAGAGATCCTATCTGTGTGTCTCATTATCCCAATCCCGTAAATGAACTTAACCCGGAGGAGATCGGAGAACTTGCAGGTTTTTCGCAGGAAGCACCTGACGGGAATGAGGGGGCTGTTTATGTGCATGTGCCGTTTTGCGCCCAGGTATGCATTTTTTGCCCCTTCAACAAGGTTGCATTTAAAAAAGACGATGCTAAAGAATACATGAAAATTGTAAAGAAGGAAATGAGTATTTATTCTTCAACAAATTATGTTAAAAATACTAAAATACGTTCAGTTTATTTCGGCGGCGGTACGCCGTCGGCTTTGAGCGCTGAGCAGATGGCGAGCCTTTTAAGGGCGGTAAAAAAGAACTATAATGTTTTGCCGGACGCCCAGATTTCATTTGAAGGAAGCCCGTCAACACTAACCCGTGAAAAATTAAAGGCCATAAGAGGTGAAGGCGCAAACCGGATAAGCGTAGGCGTTCAAACGTTCAACAAAAAATTATCTGAGTATTTAAAGCTGTCGCATAAACCGGTAGAGGCTTATAAAGTTATACAGGAGGCTTTTTCTTCCGGTTTTAGAAATGTCGGGATTGATCTGATGTATAATCTTCCGGAGCAAACCATGGATGAATGGCTTGAAGATGTTAAAATCGCAATTGAATTAGATGTAAAGAATATTACCCTCTTCTCTTTGTGCGTAGTTCCATTTACGCCGCTATATAAAATGATTAATGATGGTTCGATCCCTCCGATGGGTGATGAAAACTACGAAATCAATATGTACCTTGAGGCTAAAGAGATGTTGGTGAATGCGGGCTATGTTCAATACAGCGTATGGGACTTTGCCAAGCCGGAGTACATCGATAAGCACGTTATTTTATATTATACGGAGCAAAAGGATCTAATCTCACACGGACCTGCCGCCTTTGGCTACATAAACAGGCTGATGTATATCAATCATGGCGATTTAAAGGAATATTTCAACAGGGTGAAAGCCGGCTTTCCATCGATGTATGTAGGGCAGAAGGCTGACGACATAGAAGCCATGCATGGCATGATGGCAAAAGGCCTGAGGATGATTTCGGTAAAAAGGAAGGATTATAAAAGGCTGTTTGGCTGTCAACCTGAAGACAGATTTAAAGCTAAAATTGATGAACTGACAGCAAAAGGACTCCTGGAAGCCAATGAAGAGGAGATAAGGCTTACAGATAAGGGAATAGTTTGGGGAAACAACGTCTGCAAGGAATTTTTCTCGGAGGCCAACCAGCAATCCTTTGAGACAAGGGTTCATTTGGCAAGGGGTATGAGGCCTAAAGAATAGAAGATGGAGGTGCCAAGGTATGAGGTTGTCTGTGGGAACAAACTTTGATGACAGGTTACCGGAAATTTTAAAGGGCACAGACGTAGAAGTGTTTTATGGCAAAATGTCTTCGGATATAGTCGGAGGCGGACGTCCTACATTTGCACTTCCAAAAGTGGATAAATCGAGAGTGGAGAACCATGTCAGGGCTGTACACAACTGTGGTTTTAAATTCAACTACCTGCTGAATGCGACTTGTCTCGACAATTTGGAAACTTCGAGGGAATTTAACCGCCAACTGGATGAGATGCTTGAATGGTTGGGAAGCATGCAGGTCGATTATGTCACCGTGACGGTTCCGATGCTTATCGGACGTGTAAAGAGCGTGCTGCCAAAGGTTAAGGTCAGCTTGTCCACATTTGCAAATGTTAACAGCATACGGCAGGTTAAGTACTTTGAAGAGCTGGGTGTAGATGAAATCACACTTCCCGAAAGTAAAAACAGGGACTTCAGATTCCTTGAGCAGGTGAGAAAAAATGCCAGCTGTGATTTTCAGTTAATCGCCACCAATGATTGCCTGTTTGAATGTCCTTTACGCAGCCACCATGCCAATTTTCAAAGCCATGCTTCTCAGAGCCAGCATGTTTCGGGAGGCTTTGCATTAGATTATTGCATGCTTAAATGTACATACTGGAAGATCAAATACCCGGTAGAGTTGATCAAGTCTCCCTGGATCAGGCCCGAGGATGTGAGCATCTATGAGGAGCTGGGTTTTGACAAGATAAAACTGACAGAGCGTATGAAGAAAACTGACAAGATCGCTGAGGCAGCGCAGGCCTATTCTAAAAGATCATATGACGGAAACCTGTTGAAACTGTTAAATTCACGGCTTTCTGAGGAGGATTTTGAGATACCGGATTTTTCAAAGAATATCAATGCTCAGTTCGTCCGGCCTGACAGGATGAGTAAAATATACAAGCTGTTATTCAGCCTTAAGGCTGTCATCGATAATAAAGAACTGGACGGCTTTGTTGAAGGGTTAAGGTCTAAAAACTGCGATCAGGCAGCCTGTGATACGTGTGGCTATTGTAATGCATGGTCGGAAAAGGTTGTCCGGCTGGATGAAAGTTCGAGCAAAAAATTGGAAGAGTTTGAAAAAGTATTTAATGAATTGGGGACAGGTGAGTTTTTCGATATGAAAAATAATGACGCTATACGTTGGAATGAGGAAAGTCAGGAGATTTTACGTAAATTCATTGAATTGAAACCGGAATTTATAAGAGCGACGGCCGAAAATGAAATAAAAAACAAAGCGGAAGAGCTTGCGGTAAGCAGGGGATCGGCGGAAGTACAGCCTGAAGATGTAGCAAAGGCAAACGTGCTGTGCACGCCCGAAGAGTTCAGGGCATTTGCACTGAGCGATTTGAGGACGTTGGGTTTTGATCCTTTAAGCATTGGAGCGGGTAAATCATGAGCAAAAAAATCCTTGGTATTGCCGGTTCTATGAAAAAGAAAAACAGTTCCAGTGAGTACTTGTGTTCCATAGCCTTAAAAGCTGCGGCCGAATACGGTGTCGAGACGGAGCTGATAAGGTTGGTCGATTACCGGATTCTCCCCTGCGAAGGCTGCGGCAATTGCATGGATGGGAAAAGGTGCCATTTGCTTGATGATCCGGCAGATCAACTTACGGATCTGTATAATAAGCTTGTGGCTGCCGACGGTTTTATATTTGCGTCACCGGTGTATGCATTGTCGTTGCCGGCTATCTGGAAAAACTGGATTGACCGGTGCGAACCCTGCTCCGACGAGGATTTGGCATTTGACCATTACAATTATGATCGGGTCGCAAGGGTGAAAGGCAAAGCCTTAAGAGGAAAAGTGGCAGGGCAGATTGTTGTCGCTGCCGGTCCCGGTCATGAATGGGCGATGGCTTCCCTGGTGCCTTGCTATACCTGCGTAAAGCTGTCGATGATAGCAAGCGCGGGAATAAGCCTGATTGAATATGACGGACAGCCGGGGATTCAAAAAAATCCATGGAGCAAGAAAATACAAGATGCAGAATTTGCCGAAATGATGGCAAGAGCCGTCGGCATAAGGGTTGCGACCGCAATTGGATTCTCATACTTCGATGAAGAGACTCAAAAGGGAAAAAGCCCGGTTCCGGATATCGGAGAAATTACTGTATTTGACGAGACCGGACAGGGGACAAGCATCAAAAATCTTACAGGAGAATCACCTCTGGCTGTTGTGATAGGCAGTCAGCAAACTGCCGTGGAATGCAGGGCAGTTTATGAGAAAGTCCGGGCTGTGCTCGGCGATTCAGGAAGATGTATTTTCGTAGCCATGATTGGAAAACTGCCGCATTTTATCACAAAGGATTTTGTAAAGGAAAAGGTTCAAAGTATAACAGGGTTAAATCACTTGTATTTCGATTGGGACAACCGGATCGGAGCAGCCGGAAATATTGACGGCAGCAAGCCTGTGGTTTTTGTCCATACCAGGGCGAAGGGTTGGGAGTCATTTACTTGCACCAAAGACACGGATGTGGAAAGCAGCATTCAAAAATTAATCTAATCTACGGGAGGAACATTACCATGAATGAAGCGGTTATAAAAGAATCCAAAAAAGAAATCCGCATATGGATGATAGGTTTGATATTGCTGAATCTATGCTTGACCGGCGTCCTACTTCCGCCCGGATTCATACTTAAGACTGTCCCAATAGGCTTTGTAGATTTTATGCAGCATTATAACCATGCTCAGACGTTTGTAGATATATTCAGGACAACCGGAAAAACTTGGGGATATAATCCAAGCTTGATGGCAGGCTTCCCTGATCTCACCGTTTTTGACATCGACAATAAATTTGTCGAGTGGGTTGCATTAATCGGAAGCTTTTTTGGCATAAAAACCGCAGTCAGCATAAAAATAATATTGTTCATCGAATTATTGATAGAGCCCTTTTTATTGTACTTTGCGTTCCTGAATTTTGGTTTTCGCAAAAAATCCTGTCTTTGGGCCGTTCTGGGCGGGATATTGATTTCGAATGGGCCTGTCGGGTTGTTTTTTAATGCAGGTGGGATGTTCAGCTATATGTTTGCAACCTTTTTTTCAACATTGGTGGTCTCTTTATATTACAGATTTCTGATATTGCAAGACAAGCGTTTTAATTGGCTTATGGTAATCCTGACTGCGCTGGCGCCGATTTTGCACTCCGTCTCCGTCGTAATGGTCGGTGTCCCGGTATTATTCATGGCCGTGCAGGGCTATAAAAGCCTGAAAAAAATAATGGTTAAGTGGCTGGCTTTAAGCGCGGCATTCGCGTTGCTGGTTAACATCTATTGGATCATTCCGGTGCTCAAAACATTTAAATATGTTATCTCCACCGACGAAGCATGGACCGGCAGCTTCAGCATCTCCCAGTTTGCAGTTTTCTGGATTGGCGGAACCATCCTGGTTTCAGGCGGGCTGTTTGCAGTGCTGTATTTTGTTCAAGGGTGTAAAATTCTGCGAGGAAAGCAAAAAGGGTTGCTTGTTTTGAGCGTATTAATGGTTATAGTATTGATTATTGCGGGCGGCCCCGGCTGGTATTTAATACGCTCACTGCAGCCAAACCGGTTTTTGATACTTCTCCAGATATACCTTCTGATTCCTGCCATAGCCCTGTTGGAACAGGTATATATATTAAAAAACATACAAACAAAAAAACTAATGTCAACAATACTTATCACTTCTCTGCTTTTGCCGGCCCTGGGAATGGCGTTTATCCGCTTCGCGCCTCCCCCCAACTCCATACCCTTGATGATTGCGCACAAGTTATTCGGCAGAAAGCTGGAAGCAGGCAACCTTGCAGACCCGAGGACAAAAGAACTGATACAGTGGCTGAATTCTAATACAGCACCGGAGGGAGGAAGGATAATGATTGAGCATCCGCAAGGCGAGGATGAGGAAAGCCCTTATATGACCTTCTACCTTGGTTTGCTGCCTTCAATCCACCGCTATGTAAAAGGTGAATTCATCGGCGCACCGAGGTTTGAGGCTCCTTTCGTACAAAACAGGGATACGCGGTTTAGCCATGATGAAATGTTTGGGAAGAAGCTTTCAGATATTTCCCGTGAGGAACTGGAATATAAACTGGGGTTGTATAATGTGAGATGGATTGTGGCCATAAAAGGTACTGCAACTTCGTATCTTGACCGATATACCGACCTGTTTGAAAAAGTAAAAGAGATCGACTCAGCGCATATATATGAAGTTCACCTTCCTCACAAATCCGGTTATTTTCTGAAAGGAGACGGCAGGATAAAAGCTGAGATAAACAGATTGGAACTGAGCGATTTACAAGGCGATGATATTGTAATCAAGTACCATTGGATTGATGGATTTAAAGCTTCTGAAGGAGTACGGATCGAGCGATACCCGGTAGAAGGTGATGAAGCCGGTTTTATCAGGATCCTCCGTCCTCCGTCAAATGTGGTTATCTACTTTTAAGGCGATGTTTGTATTGGGGGTGAGAAGCTTGAAGTGTGCGTTAGTTGTTCCGTCATGGCGCCATAATGACACTCATATGGACGCATTGGTAAGCACCATTGCAGGCCTTTGGCCTCCTACGGGGATTCTGTATCTTGCTTCCGCTTTAATGCGGGAAGGGCATGAAGTCATGGTGCTGGATGGGGCATTGCTCTTCAAAGATGAAATTTTGAAGATGTTGAAAGATGAAAAACCCGATTTTGTCGGAATATCCAGTGTTTATCCTTTGTGGGAAAAGGCAAAGGAAACGGCCTTCAGAGTAAAGGAAGTTTTACCCGAATGCTTTCTGGCAGTCGGGGGTCAAGCCCCAACACACTTGAAAGAAAAATGCTTCGAGGATTGTGAGGTGATTGATGCCGTATTGCTAGGTGAAGGTGAGGAGATCATCTGCCGGCTTGCATCCGGGCTGGAAAAGGACATGGATTATACACGGGTCTGGGGAACGATCGTCAAGAAGGACGGTCGCCTTTATGATAATGGTGGGCATGGAATTGTAAAGGATCTTGACAGTCTTCCGTTTCCTGCATATGAGTTGATCGATATAGCAAAGTACCGTCCGTCCATAGGGCTTTTTAAACGGTTACCTATCGTAGCTACTTTCACATCTCGCGGTTGCCCGAATCAATGTATTTACTGCTCGAAAATTGCCGGCAGGACTATTCGCTGCAAATCTCCGGAGAGGATAGGGGAAGAGCTGGAATATTATGTCAAGGCCTTTGGAGTGAAAGAAGTCAAGTTCTTCGATGATTTGTTTACCTATGATAAAGAAAGAGCTATCCGGGTTTGTGAGGAAATACGCAGGCGAAAGCTTCCCATCGTTTGGTCGGCGTCTTCCAGGGTAGATACCATTGACAGAGAACTTTTGCTTGAGATGAAAAGAGCAGGCTGCTGGTATATCCACTACGGTATTGAATCCGGTGTACAGAAGAATCTGGATGCCTTGAGGAAAGGAACAACCGTTGAACAAATCCGTGAAGTCGTCCGTTTGACCCACAGTATCGGGCTTCATACATTTACCTCCTACATCCTTGGCATCCCCGGCGAGACAGTGGAAGAAGCGGAGCAAACCATCAAATTTGCCTGTGAATTGAACAGTCTGTTTTCAGAGTTCTTTAATTGCACACCCTTCCCCGGCACCGAATTGTATGAAAACGTCCACCAGTACGGCGTAATGAAAGCAGAAATCGATCAGGTCGGGATGCATTTGAATTCATTTCATCCTTTTACCATGGATGAGGAACAGATGAAAAAACTGCGGCGCAAAGCATTCCTAAAATTTTATCTGCGCTGGGGCAATATTTTCAAACAGATCCGCTCGGTGGAATCATTTCAGGACGTACATTATAAGCTGCTGGGCCTTAAAGCCATCGTCAAGCTGTTGAGAGGGGCTTAAAACCGTGGATCAGATAAAGTTTTCAGTTATTGTTCCTGTCGGGAGAACCGGCAGCGAAAAGAAGATAGAGGAAACAGTCAGGAAAAATGACTTTCCGCAGGAACAGATAGAGATCATTTTTGTAGCCGGGGCGGATCTGCCGGGAGAAAAAAGAAATGTGGGGGCATTCTTTTCAAAAGGGGAGTACCTTGTATTCATCGATGATGATGTTGAACTGGAAGGGGATTATTTCGCAAAACTCAAAAAAATCCTGGACCGGGGCGATATTGATGTGGTCGGTGGGCCGAATCGCGGCCCCGAATCCGGGAACAGGGTTCAGAGAATGATTGATAGGGCCTTTCAAAGCAGGTTAGGTTTTGGGAAAGGGGCGGAGCGCTTCCGAAACAAGGGAACCGTGATAAAAGGAAATGAAGATAACCTGACTGCGTGCAACCTTTGCATTAAGAAGTCAACTTTTGTCAGTGCAGGGGGTTTTGACAAGAGGCTGTTTCCCGGGGAAGAGGTGGAGTTGATTCGCAGGCTCCGGCTACAAAAATATCATTTAATATATCATCCCGATATACAGGTGATCCATCATAGGAGAACGTCATTGAGAGGCTTGTGGAAGCAAGTGTTCTGCTATGGCAGGGGGCGGGCGGACCTTATCGCCCGAAAAGGTTTCGAAATAAGAGATATCTCCTACCTGGTCCCTTCGTGCGTGGTGGTTTACATCCTCTTACTGCCATTAATGCTGATGATATTCCCTGCTTCTCCTTATACCATCGGTGTCCTGGCCTATCTGGCGGTGTTGCTGATATATTGCTTGAAAGAAGGCATCGCAAATAAACTTGATGCGAAGGAGACGGCAACGCTTTTTGCAGTGTTTATCACGATCCATATCGCTTACGGCTGTGGGATGTTAAGCAGATTAAAATCATTAAAGGCAGGTGATGACTAGTGCAGGTAATGATACTGTGTGGAGGGGAAGGGTTAAGAATGGGCTCCCTTGTTGAGAGCTTGCCCAAACCCTTTCTTCCGATCAACGGAATTCCCATCCTTTATAGAATAATAAAACACTACAGGGAATACGGTCATCGTCAATTTATCCTGTGCACGGGCAGCAAAACGGATTATTTTAAAAGCAGGCTTGCCAATATTTCAGGTTATGAGAAGGAATACCTCGGAGATGTTGAGATTGAAGTATTGAACACCGGTGAGAAAACGAACACGGGGGGCAGAATAAAAAAGGCGGGAAGCGTCATCAAAGGCGACTTTTGTGTAACTTACGGTGACGGTGTGAGCTCGGTGAATCTGAGGAAACTTATCCAATACCATGAAGCCCATCAATGCATGGCAACCATGACTATTATAAGACCTCGCTTCAATCTGGGCATTGCCCATACGGATCCGAAGATGCGAATCTTGAGTTTTACTGAAAAACCCAGACTTAAGGAATGGGCTAACGGCGGTTTTTTCGTTTTCAAAAGGGAGGTACTGCAATTCATCGATGAGGATTCGATACTGGAAACAGAAGTGCTTCAACGCCTGGCCAGCATGCGGCAGTTGATGGGATACGCCCATCGAGGTTTTTGGCGCTGCATGGATACGCCGAAGGATTTTCACGAATTGAACAGGATCTACAGCCGTGTGTGGAGGTGGAAACATGGATGAGTGGTATGGGAATAAAAATGTGTTGATAACGGGAATCAGCGGTTTTCTGGGAAGTAATCTCGCAAGGAGGCTTCAATCGACGGGAGCGAATGTCACAGGCATCCTGCGGGACCGTGTCAGCTTCTTCAAATACGGGAATTGCAATATAGTGTCCGGAGAAATCGAAGACTTAAATCTCTTGAAAAGGGTCATCAATGAATACGAAATTGAAATCTGCTTTCATCTGGCGGCGCAGGCTATCGTATCCCTTTGGGATAATAACCCGGTGGAAGTGTTTGAGACGAATATCAGGGGCACATGGAATGTGCTTGAAGCTTGTAGGCTGGGAAACAAAGTAAAGGCTGTGATTGTTGCATCGAGTGACAAAGCCTATGGTGAACAGGAAAGCCTGCCGTACAGGGAGGACAGTTTACTCAACGGGATACATCCCTACGAGATATCCAAGATCTGTACGGAGTACCTGGTCAAGTCCTATAACATGCATTACGGCCTTCCTACCGGGATCACACGGTGTGCAAACTTATACGGGCCTGGCGACCGGAATTACTCGAGGATTATTCCAGGGACCATCAAAAGCATACTCAAGGGTGAAGAACCGGTGATCCGCGGGGACGGAATGAACTTGAGGGATTATCTTTATATCGATGACGCTGTTGAGGGGTATATGCGTTTTGCCCAAAAGGTCTATGAAGGGGAGCTTTCGGGAGAAACGATCAATTTTGGAACCGGCCAGCCCTACACCGTTAAGGAAATCGTGGAAAAAATCATTGAGCTTTTTGGTGTGGATATCAAGTACAGGATAATAGGAAGGGATTTGTCAAAGGAAATAAAGCATCAGTATCTGGATAGCGGAAAAGCCAGGAAGTTGCTGGGGTGGAATCCCAGGTATTCATTAAGCGAAGGTTTGAAGAGGAGTATTGATTGGTATGCTTCAGAGATCGGGTAAGCCTTTGTCCGGCATATCTTTTTCAATCGTAATACCGTTTTTCAATGAGGAAAAAAACGTTGTTCCCGTCATGGATGAGCTGGTCAAGACATTGGATAGACAGAGCTTTACTTATGAAATCATCCCTGTTAACAACGGCTCTACAGATGGGACCGGTAATGCTCTTGATCGATACAGTCTACTGGAACAGGTCAGGATCGTGACCGTAGAGAAAAACGAAGGCTTCGGATGGGGCATCCGCCAAGGGATTCAAGCAGCGCAAGGAGAATGGATATGTTTCTTCGGGGGAGATGGGCAGACCCATCCCATGGACGTGGTCAGAATTTTGGAAGCAGCTTTGGAAGAAAAGCATGCGAGCATTCTCACAGGCTGCAGGATACTTAGAAAAGACGGCATTTTACGTTTAGTTCTTTCAAAGGTCTTCAATGTATGTTTCAATTTGTTGTTTGATATGCGAATCAAGGATGTTAACGGGACGCCTAAAGTTATCCGGAGAGATTTTATCAGCCAGATCAAAATTGAAACAAAAGGCTGGTTTATTGATGCTGAGTTGCTGATTTGGGCAAAAGTATTAAGAAAGAAAGTGTTGCAGTACCCGGTCATATTCAGGCAAAGGAAAGCGGGAAGGACCCATATCAATATGGCTGCCGTTATTGAATTCATATGGCGGATGATTTTTTTCTACTTCAAACAGAGGAGCCTGTCTGAATGAAGGCACAGGCTACCCTTCGGCTTATCACTGTTTGCAGTAATCCAAAAATGAAAAGGGTCGAGGTGAACGAATTGTATTTGCATTTAAATGAAAAAGTAAAGTTATATTTTGAAGTTCATGGCTCGGGAGAAGCTTTGCTTTGCCTCCATGGCAACCGTGATTCATCGGTGGTATATAAGAATCTTGCCGAAGCGCTAAAGAAGCATTTTTACCTGATATGCCCAGACCTGAGAGGTCACGGCAATTCCCGGTATGAAGGGCAGCCCTTTGCCATTACAGATATGATTGAGGACATAATTTTGCTCTTAGACCAGCTGGCTGTCGAAAGAGTATCCGTTCTCGGCCATTCCCTCGGAAGTACGTTAGCGTTGCTCTTGGCATTAAAGCAACCGGATAGAGTGGAAAGACTGATACTCATCGGCGCTGCCGCGAGTTTTGAGCCGCCATTCAAGCGTCCGGCAGTAGGGCAGCCTATTACAAAGGAGGTTATCGAGGAGGTGCATAAGGCGGCCGAAGGCTATTTCTTCAGCGAAAAGCATGCGGAAGTAAAAGAATTTATTCTGCGAGGATGGGCATCCATGCCTCCTGAAATGCATCAAATGATGGTTGGTATCAAGCACCCGGATTTACACGGGATTTTGGAGAAGATTAAAAATCCTGTGCTGCTCATATGCGGGCAGGAAGATAAAGTAACGCCTGTGGCCAAGGCAATGGAGTTAAATCAGAAGCTATACGATTCCAGGCTGTTGGTTATACCTGATGCCGGACACTTTGTGTTTCTTGAGGAAGAGAAAAAAGTATTTAATGCGGTGATATCTTTTCTAAAGGAGAGGCTGTAATGGCAAAAATACTTCTCATCTCACCCAATATGGAAAAGAATCCGTTGATATTCCCGTTAGGGCTCGGCTATATACGATCAGCACTTGTTAATGCCGGGTTTGATGCAAGAATTGTGGATTTCGGGCATGTAAAGTTTCAAAAGGAGACTATGGAAAGGTTTCTTGTGGAATTCCGGCCGGATTTCATCGGAGTCTCCATCCGAAATCTGGACAATTGCTGTATGCGGCATCCCAGAAGCTTTGTCTGCCAGGTTCAAACGGTTATACGATGGATACGGGAATGGAATTCCGGGGTTCCGGTGATATTGGGAGGGTCGGGCTTTTCGCTGCTTCCGCTTCAGTGGCTTAACGTTACCGGTTCGGACTACGGAATTATAGGTGACGGTGTCCGGAGCTTTCCCCTTCTGATTGAAAAATTGCTGGGCGAAAAACCGCTGGAAAACATCCCTGGCCTTGTGTATTACAAGGGAGGAAAATTATTCAGGCAAGGGCCTGATAAAGAGTCCGGCCTTGATTCAGCGCCTTATCCCAGCAGGGACGGGTTTCTTCACGAACTGAGTTCGGATATAAAAGTGCGCCATAATGTGCAAACCAAGAGGGGATGCGGCCTAAAATGCTTATATTGTGCTTATCCCTATTTGGAAGGAACCTGTGTACGGCTTCGTTCACCACCGCGGGTAGCTGATGAGATTTATCAGATGAAAGAGGTATACGGGATACGTGAATTTGATTTTGTCGATAGTGTCTTCAATGTCCCTATGGAGCATGGGGAGGAAATCTGCAGGGAGATCATTTCCAGAAAGCTTGATATGAGCTGGGGTTGTTTCTTGCATCCTTCTTATATATCTGAGGATTTCCTGAAGCTCCTTAAAAGGGCAGGGTGTACCAGCATTGAATTCGGTATTGACTCAGGCAGCGAGAAATGCCTCCGGGCTATGGGAAAGAGCTTTGGAAAGACGGAAATCCGGAGAGCTGCGCATTTGTGCAAGCTGGCAAAAATCGATTTTAACTTCTGCCTGTTGTTCGGAGGCCCGGAGGAAACGATGGAAACGCTGAAAGATACCTTGCAATTGATGGAGGAGTGCGAGGTTGATAATCTTTTCGGGCTGTTCGGGGTCAGAATCCTTCCCAATACGGCGCTGTTTAATTCCAAATTTGGCGGAATGAGCCTGGATGAGCTGCTGGAGCCTAAATTCTATTTTTCTGAGCAATTGAACATAGAGGAAGCATTGGATGAGATAATGACTTACAAGAAACGGCATGCCGGCTGGGTCATCGTATAAAAATCAATTATCAGCAGGAGCAGATGTAGATAATGAAAGTGTTGGTGGTATCCACAAATCAATTAAAGAACCCCGTTCCCGTTGTGCCGATTGGAGCGGGCATGGTATATTCCAGCATACAAAAACACGGCTATGATGTGGAATTTCTTGACATGATGTTCCTTGAAAATCCTTTGGAAGTTCTGGCAGAACGGTTAAAGAAGTTTGGTCCCCACGTCATATGCCTTTCCATACGAAATATAGACAATCAGGTGTATCAAAAACAGGAATTTTATCTGCCTTTATTGAAACAAATCATGGTTGTCTGCAAGAGTCTCAATGCAGGGAAAATAATCATCGGCGGGGCCGCAATGCAGGTGATGCCTGAGGAAATCATGGCATATCTGGATGCGGATTATGGAATATGCGGCTATGGGGAGCGGGAAATAATACAGCTGCTAAAAAGCATAGAACATGATCATTTTCCAAAAGGGGCATCCAGGCTCAGGACCTGCGGAGACTTCTTCGACCCTTTGCTCAGCAGACTGCCTCCAAAAGGACTTTTTGACAAGCATTACTTTCTTACGGAATCACATATCAAAAAAAGCATCATGGGTTATCAAACGAGCCGGGGTTGTATCGGTCGATGCATATACTGCACAATGGGCTGTTCGAGCAGCGAATTTTGCCGTATATCTTCCGAAATACTGTGGGATGACGTGGAGCGGCTGACCGGTGAGTATGGAATTGAAAAGGTAACTTTCGTAGACGACATTTTCAACCAGGATATGGAGAGCACCATGGCAATATGTGATTCGCTGATCCATTGGGGGAAAAAACTGAAATGGACTTGTTCTCTGAGCCCGGCTGTCGCTTCAGAGGAATTGATATGCAATATGAAGCGTTCCGGCTGCACATTTGTAGACCTCGGAATTGATTCCGGCTGTGACCGTATCCTGGAAAACATGAGAAAAGGATTTCAAGTGGAGGATATATTGGCCCTGGGAAAAATGCTTGATAAGTATGAGATTCCCTATGCTGTGTCCCTTTTATTCGGAGGCCCTGGCGAAAATGCTCTGACGGTTCAGGAAGCCATAAAAACCGTAAACGAACTCAACCCTGTTTATGTGCTGGCAGGTGTAGGGATTCGCGTATATCCCCGTACGGCGCTTTTTGAAGTAGCGGTCAGTGAAGGCAGGCTGAAGCCGGAAGAGGATTTGCTGGAACCTAAGTTTTATCAATCTCAGGAGTTTTCAATAGATATGTTGAAAAATGCGCTTAAATACTCCCGCCACACTTACAAGAATATGCTGATGCAAATTTTATAAAAAAGGAGGTGAGGAAAAAATGAATAATCCATATGCATTTCGTGAAATCGGAATCGGCCACTATCCCCTGGGAATATATGATGTCGGCGATAAAAGGGTGGAGGATTTGATGAAGCTTGGGGATGAGAATTTAAAGAGCAAGCTTTTATATGTTCACATTCCGTTTTGCCAATCAATTTGCCCTTTCTGTCCCTACCCGAAAGCGATACATAATGAGGGAGTGAAATACAATTATTTGACGGCGCTCATGAGGGAAATAGACTTGTATGCGCAGCAGCCGCATATCTCCGTGAATAATATTGAAGCCATATATTTTGGAGGGGGAACACCGAGTATATTGACGGAAAGTGAAATAGAAGCGTTGTTCAAAAAGCTTAAAGACGCGCTGAACATTGAAACCGTTGAAGAAATTACTTTTGAGGGAAACCCTGCTTCGTTTACCAGAGAGAAGGTCAAGCTTTTGAAGTCTTTAGGTGTCAACAGAATCAGCCTGGGGGTGCAAACCTTTAATGATGAGCTTGGAGAACGTTTGGGCCTTATCCAAAAGGAAAAGAATTCGGTTGACGCAATTGAATGGTGCAAGAAAGAGGGCATAGATAACATCAGCATTGACCTTATGTATAATTTACCGGGACAAACGGTGGAAGAGTGGGTGGAAGATATTGAAAAAGTTGCAGCGTATGGCATTCATCATGTCAGTTTATTCCCTTTGAAAGTCATACCGGTTTTCAAGCTTTTCAAGCTGATACAGGCCGGAGAAGTATCTCCTTGCGGAAGCCTGGAATTTGAAGAGGAACTGTTTGAAACCGCGGCTACAATGCTTGAAGATGAAGGTTACAAGCCTGAAAGCACCTATGACTTTGTGCTGCCCGGTAAGGAGCATCTCTATAGCAGAAAACATTTCAGAGGCTTCATGGACATTCTGGCACTTGGAATGGGAGCCTTTGGAGAGATAAACGGCTGCGTTTACCAAAATGTGATGTCCATAACCGAGTATATGGGAAAAGTATCCTCCAGTCAATTGCCTGTCGTAAAGTGGTATCAGGTTACTGAAAAGGATTTGCCGAACCGTTACCTGACAATGGGTTTCAGGCTGCTTGAAGTGGACAGGTTAGATTTTTTCAACAAATTTGGCGTCGATCCTGAAATAAAGTTTAAGGAAATATTCGAAAAACTGTACTCCAACGGGCTGCTTGAAGCAGTCGGGCAAAAAATCAGGCTGACGAAGAGAAAAGGGGTGTTCTGGGGAAATAATATTTGCAAGGAGTTCTGTATAGAGATTTTTAGGAATGCCTTTCCCAAATAAATGCATTCCGGGGGCATAATTTCTGTAAGTCATGAGAGAGTGTTTATTGCATAATACTGCACAAGACGATATATTCCTCCAAAGGAGTAAAACAAATTCGAACAATTTGAGTAAAATAATTGCAAAATTAACAAAAATAGTATATCATATTAAAAGCAATAGTTGGAAGATGATTTTACGATGGAGGAATTGATATGAGTACACAAAATCCAGCAGAAATTTTTAGGAAAGAAGCCCCTGAAGTTGCTGAGGCCTTTGATGGAGTCATCAAGGCACTAATACAGACCAAGGGCTTGGATCCTAAGACAAAACAACTTATTTATATCGGTATCAAATGTGCGTTGGGAGATGAGCTTGCCGTCTTGTTCCACGTACCCATGGCTAAAAAGCTTGGAGCAACCAGGGATGAAATTAAGGATACCATTTTATTGACCTTATCAACTTGTGGATTGAAAGGAGTTATGTCATGCCTCCCCACTGCTTTAAAAGCATATGATGAGGCTGAATAAGTGGCGCCTATGAGTAAATATGAAGAGTATTCCCGAATAATTGCAGATGCTCTGGATGATTTTAAGCTGAAAGAAGTTACAGAGTATCTAGTATCAAATTCGAATTTGCCGGGGCCAAGGGCAAATTTGGAATTGGCAAGTGCTTTTGCAGATTATTTTGATACCTGGAAGGGAAATGACAAGCTGCTTGAATTTTTATTTGAATTGGCAAACATCAGCAGCTTGGATGCACCGACGGATGATCCGCGGGAAATATTGCCTTTCTGCGCTGTACAAGCTTTTGGAAGCCTATATCTGAAAGTTGATGAACCGCAGCGGCTGCAGATTCTTGATACGCTGAAAAAAGCGATGAATGACAGGCGATGGCGGATGCGGGAAGCGATTGCGATGAGCTTTCAAAGAATCGCGGAGAAGGACTTTCATGTAGTGCAGGAGCTGTTTACATCCCTTTATCCAGGATCCGGGTTTCTGGAGAAGCGCGCCTTTATAGCTGCCCTTGCACATCCCCCAATCCTAAAAAGCAGAGAAAATGTATTATTTTGTTTAAAGATCAGCGAGGATATTTTAAACGAGATCATATCCCTGGATGAAAACCAGCGTAAAAGCGAGGAGTTTACTGTTTTATCCAAGGGACTTGAATATGCGATCAGTGTTTTTGTTGAAAATCTGCCGGAGGAAGGCTTCGATATGCTGAAGCGGTTTGCAGCGGTAGGGAACAAAGACATTAAACGGATTTTAAAATCAAACCTTGGAAAAGCAAGATTGACGAAAAAGTACGGCGATAAGGTTCGGGAAATCCTGGAAATCGTCGAAAACACTAAATAAGGATATTCAGATGATAAAAAACTGCAGTTCAGGCGGTTGAAGTTAAAATCAACCGCCCCTAACTACTTTTCTTTTTCCTTTCATGTCTGTGTGCAGATGTAATAAACCTTGATTCTCATGACTTCCGGTTATTTAAAATTGAAAAAAGGTTATCTTTTATTAAGCTTTTTGTTTGATATTGTGATATTTCGTCGTGCAATCAATTTGAAATTCAGAAAAATTGAAGAATGGAGAAGGAGGTATTGATATCATGAGAAAACTGTTTACTTCCGAATCGGTGACAGAAGGGCATCCTGATAAAATGTGTGATCAAATCTCAGATGCAGTTTTGGATGCCATTTATATGCAGGATAGAATGGCCAGAGTCGCCTGCGAAACTTCGATAACGACAGGCCTCGTAATAGTCATGGGTGAAATCACCACCAAAAGCAGCATTGATATTCCCAAAATTGTAAGAGATACCATCAGAGAAGTTGGGTATGATCGTGCTGAATATGGGTTTGATTGCGATACCTGTGCCGTTATTACTTCGATTGACAGACAATCACCTGATATTGCCCTTGGTGTGGACAGGTCCTGGGAGGCAAAGCACGGAGAAGCTCCCGATGAACAAATCGAGGCTATAGGCGCGGGCGATCAGGGGATGATGTATGGGTTTGCCTGTGACGAAACACCGGAACTTATGCCTATGCCCATTGCGTTAGCCCATAAGCTGGTAAAAAGTCTGACCGAGGCTCGAAAGAGCAAAAAACTGCCGTACCTGAGACCGGATGGCAAGTCACAGGTCACTGTGGAGTATGAAAATGGAATACCTGTAAGAGTAAATACGATTATTATATCCAGTCAGCACAGTCCGGACGTCGTCAACAAGGATATGGAAGAGGATATCATTCAACAAGTAATATATCCGGTAATACCCGCTCATTTAATTGACAGGAAGACAAAAATTTTGATAAATCCTACGGGAAGATTCGTAATAGGGGGACCGCGAGGGGATTCCGGCTTGACAGGGAGAAAAATTATTGTTGATACTTACGGAGGATATGCGCGACACGGAGGAGGAGCCTTCTCGGGTAAGGACCCGACAAAGGTAGACCGTTCTGCCGCTTATGCTGCCCGTTATGTAGCAAAAAATATTGTTGCCGCCGGTTTAGCCAGAAAGTGTGAGGTACAACTCGCTTATGCGATTGGTGTGGCGAGGCCTGTTTCAATAGGAGTAGATACATTTGGAACAGGTATTGTTTCGGAAGAGCAATTGGTGAAAATTATACAAAACAATTTTGATTTGAGACCTGCCGCAATCATAAGGGATCTGGATCTTAGGAGGCCGATATACAGACAAACAGCCGCTTATGGTCATTTCGGCAGAACTGATGTCAACCTGCCGTGGGAAAGCATCGACAAAGTCGAAGCCTTAAAGAAGGATGCCAATTTAATTTGACAGCAGCTTACACGGGACAAGGGGACAGATGCCTTGTCCCTCTTGATTAGTAATTCGCCGGTTGGCAATATTCTAAATCAGCATTTCTTGAGAGTTTTAAAGTCTTCCAAGAAAAAAATCCATCATTCTTATCAGCAATACTTAACAGAGAGATTTTATTAGATTTCTGAATAAAATAATGATCCATAGACATCATTTCCATCAACTCAACTCATGGGAGTGTGTGGTCTTGATGATAAACGTAAGAAACAAATAAGACCCTGGAAAATGGCTTGAATACAGGGTTTTCCGGTGATTTGCCGCCCACCGAAAATGTGCACTTTGGCGGTGGAGGTGCCGGAAAGCCCTGTATTTTTGTGTGCTCGAATGTTCGTGGGAACATGTCCATTGGAACCTGCAAACGTAAATAACGTCAAATAATGGTATATGGTTGCTTGATATTATTGCTAAGGTGTATACGATAGGTGTAGAACTGGAAGAACTTGAGTTCAAATGTTTACCGGCCAAGTATTATTCCAATCAGGGCGTTCAAAACCTGCTCTGGTATGATGATAAGTATATGTATCTGGTGTCATCAACACTGGACAGATATATCGTGTTTAAGATTGCGGAAAGTGTTGAAATTACAGGCACGGACTGAGTTCTTAAAGTTCAGAAAGTTTTTCCAAAAAATTTACTATTTCCTGTCACAAAAGCCTCTTTTGATTTGTTTTATTTAATGAGAACAAAAATCAAAGGAGGCTTTACTATGCTTAAGAAAAAACTTTTATCTGCTGCATTGACTGCATTGCTTGTTATTTCAGCATTAACTCCGACAATGTTGGCCGCAGGAGATACAAACGCAGCGCCGGAGTCAGTGGTGTCCATTCAGTATGTTTACATCAACCAGGCAAGCACATCGCTCACTATTTCATCAAGCGGAACGGCTACCGTATACGGGTTCGTGCAGAAAACGCCTGCCGGGAAAAGCATTTATCTCTCGTCAACCTTGCAGCGAAATTCCAACGGCACATGGTCAGACGTGAAAAGCTGGTCTAAATCATCAACATCTTCATCGGCATCCATACTGGAAACATATCAGGTAAGCAGGGGGACTTACAGGGTTAAGACATATTACTATGTATCCGGCGACGGCGAATACGAGTCAGGCACAGTCTATAGCAAGACTGTAACCTATTAGAACAATAATATCATTTTTTTGCTGAAAAAAGTAAATCAATATGAATGAGGAGGTATGACTATGATACATATAAGGTCGCCGGATAAGCTCGTATTGATGCAGAGCAAACGCAAGCGGCTCTCGCATATCCCTATATATTGACTGCCCAAAGTCTTTGAACAAGTGGATATTTAAGAGCCTATGCTATTCAGTATGCTTATAATGTGGATCCTGATGATTGGTGGATGGAAGCAAGTGCTGAATGGAATGAAGATGAAATATATGATTCTATCAACATTTATGTGGATGATTTAAAAGAAGTATTTGATTATCCGACTTATTCACTTGATAGCTTAAATGGCAACCATGTATACGGAGAAGCAGTTTTTGCCAAATATTTATCTGAAAAATGGGGTGGATGTACCATTATAAAAAACATTTGGACTCAACAAACTGTAAGTGGATATGCAAATAGTATTAATGCTATTGATAAGGTCATATCTGATAATAATTCCGGAGAAAATTTAGGCACTATTTTCAAGAGATTTGCTGCATGCAACTATAGGCCTGTTCAATATTATGAGGATTATAGTAGTGCATGGCCGACTCAAGCTAAGATTAGCGCAACTTGGTCCAGTTATCCAGTTTCAACACAAACAGGAACGCTGAATTATCTTGCAAGTGATTATAAAGCTTTCACACCTACATCGGCTACAGTTGATAAATGTTTAAAAATCACTGTAGATGGTGCAGAGAATAAAAAGTTGGGATTCAAGGTTCAAAGTAAAAAGAGAAGTACGGATTGGTGTGACACTACAGAACTTATAATGGACGGAACAACAAACAGAGCAGAAATATTAAACTACTTGTTTGGAGCCACATATAAAGAAATATGTTTGATTCCTTCTTATCTTGAAAAATCAGGAAGTGCGAGGCTATACTTATTCTGCCAGTATCCAGTAGTTTTATAAGGGTTATGAGAAAAAAATCTCATAACCCTTTGAGGCTTTATTTTATGGCAACAGATTGAGAGGGAGAAGTTATTGTGAAAAAGTTATATCCTTTTTTTCTAATTATTACAGCATTAATAGTAAGAGCTTGCGCGTGCTCTTTTCAAGATATTTCTACTATAAAAAACAAAAATCCGATACAAAAAACTAGTGACATAAATAAAACTGAAAAATTATCTACTGAGATACCTGTATCTTTACAATCTATACCACAGGAGAAAATTGCCTTTTGTTTATTGGGAATTGATACTTGGAATATTCCTGAGGAAGATTTAATAAGTAAACCGAAACCATATAATGGATATTTTCTTGATTCAGATAATGATATTCTTTATCTATTCCATGATTATATAAGTAAAGATGACAAGATGCTTTGTGCTTTTAGGTGTAATGAAGCAAAACCTGTTTATAAAAGTGAGGATTCCATTTTAACCATTGAAGAAAGATTTAGCTGTCAAATAAATAATGAATTGTCCCATGTCCGAATTCCAGCTTTAGATAACATTTCTTTGGAGCTTTTGGAAAATGAAACATTAAAGGTAAAGTACTCCAACCAAGAAAAAATAATAAACAAAAATGATTCATTAACTGATGAATTGCCACTGATAATCGATGATAAAGAATATAAGATAAAGATTACAATAAAGAACTTTGGCTTAATAGATAAAACTCAAATAAAAACTCGACATTCATCTTCAGCTGAACTCACAGAAACTACGGTTGACAACACTCATACGGTATCTACACCGTCTCCGACACAAAGCGACAAAACTGAAATTTTTAATGTCGGCGGACTCAAGCTCGAAGTAACAAATGTACGCGAAATTAAATCCGAAAGGCAAACTGATGACATGGGCAAGCTTTAGGAATATAAGGTGTTTGTTTGCTATCCAGGTGCAAGAGTAACTGTTTTGGACTCTGATATGAGCGATCCAAATTTTAGTGAGAATGGGAAGGCTCATGCGGAATGGGCCATTATGTCGGCTTCGGGCGAAAGGACGGATATTATTGACGGCATGCAGCCATTTGACGTTTCAAGCAATGTGGTTTATATAATAATACTATTAATGTGATTTTATATAATTAAAATTGTTTTGATTGGAGAACCCAAATGAAAAAATATCTTTTTTTCTGTTAATAATAGTATTTTTAAATACTTCAGCTTGTAGCACTATAAGTGAAAATGATTCTAAAAAACATTTATCACTAAATAGCAAACCTATACAGGTGAATGATAGTGAAAATGAAACATTGAAGATGCCTTAAAAAAGCAATAATTGATACATACAGCATAATTAAGGGAAATACTGATTATGCCAGGATAGTTTTTGATTTTGATGATGGCAATCCAATAGAAGAAAAGGTAGAAAACGATAAGGGGTATATATTAATTTATAATGGCGTTGTGAATGTTTATAAAGATGTCGGCATAGACTGCCGTCTTTTAAATAGCCAATAAATCCGAAAGATTGAATGGCTTCTTCGAGTTTCCATAAATTACATCGTCATGATATTAATGCAATAGCGTATAAAAACAGGCTGCATATTACAACTGCAGCCTGTTGAATGAAGCAAATATATGGATAACCTTTCTGCTGCCAAGAACTATGTCAATCCATTATAGCGACAAACCAGGAGTATATCAAATGGAGTATATTGAATGGTTTGCTCTTTACTTAAATTTCTAAAATTTCTAATATTGACATGTTCCCACATACGGTGTTTTTCAAAAATAACCGAAAAACCGATTGACATGTTTCCTCGAACAGATTACTATAAAAAAATGGCCTGTAGACATCAATTCCATCAACTCAAGCCATGTGGAGACGGTAGTATTGATGTCAAGGCTGTAAGCCTTTATTTTACTAGGTTTCCGGAAGTACATCCAAGTTGTCTACTCAACCTAAAGGTCAAAAATACGTACATGGAAACAAATCGACGATTATTTTTGAGGTAAAATTTGAACTCCAAAATTAGCAGGGTTGAGTTGACAGAATAGATAACGGCCTTTTTTCATAGGGGTTGAGGAGACAGGA
>Ga0134100_1000140_pt1 | contig 84472 bp, 68 predicted proteins | sample 11_taG_2_FD_94444 | JGI IMG/M metagenome (GOLD analysis project Ga0134100, IMG submission 94444) | Switchgrass degrading microbial communities from high solid loading bioreactors in New Hampshire, USA - 11_42_5_180_A3 metaG | ecosystem: Engineered > Bioreactor > Semi-continuous > Anaerobic >...
AAAACACGGTATAAAATGTAATCAACCAAGGATTTTAGGCGTTATAGTAATACAAGTTTACGTTATATACCTGTTTTTTTAGGTCTTTAAAAATAAAAAGAGTGAACAACGCAAAACGCATTTTAATTAAAGGTCTTGACATCGGTATTACTTAGCTGATATAGTAAAAATACCAAAGACGCGGCTGTAACTATTTCCCGTGGATGTATCTTTCTTGATTTTTCGGTCAAGAATAATAAATGTGTTCCGTAATTTGGAGTGTTTTGTTATAAATAGAATTCCTGAATTCCCTGAATTATAGATGCCCAGGTGCCGAATTATTAAGCGTGTTTTGCTTGTTTTGTTTTGCTTGTTAAGCCGGAGGTTGCTATGCTGTCGGATAAAAAACGGCAAGCTTTAAGTGTCAGGAAATATTTTCGTGATATTCACAAAAACAAATTATTTGTAATATAATCTATTATTAAGTTATTTATGGATGGGTATCGGTCAAACGTAAGTTTTCATTCCTGACGATATTTATACTTGAAATGTTTGTGTGTTTTGTTTGTGGGTAATTATTAGCCTGGCACACAAGTAATAATATAAAAGGCAATTATTTCTTTTATTCAAAATATTACAAAACGATAGAAAATTAAAAAATGGAATAAGGCGGTGTATCATGGAAGACAGAGATAAACTGCTGGGTAAGAGCCTGGAAGATTTAAGGTATATTGCCAAAGTAATGGGTATAAAGAGTATAACCCGTTATAGAAAGCAGGAACTTATTGAAAAAATTTTATCTGCCGGTGCAGAGGGAGAAAAGTCCCAGCCGGACCAAAAACCGGCTGCAAAAAGGCCCGGACGGCCAAGAAAACGTATAGAGACTGAAAGCAAAGAAACGGCGGATAATACGCTTAAACAGGACGAATACGATAAGGAAACGGTTTCTGCCGATACAGAAAAAAGTATTGAGATCGAAAGTCCCCCCTCCGCGGAAAAAGAAGAAGATAATAAGACAGATGACCAAGGCACGGCCGGCATGCAGGACTCAGCCCAAAATGAAGGAAAACCTGTCAGCGTGGAAAACGAGGCTAAACTTCAGGAGGATGCCGAGCCGCAGACAGGTATCGAAGGGCAGGAGCAGCAGATCGATAAGTATGACGGCGCGAAAGAACAACCATACACTAATAACAGGTTCTACGGGAAAGATTTTTCAAAACTTGAAAGTGACGAACCGGTCAGCGGAATACTTGAAGTTCTGCCTGACGGATATGGTTTTTTAAGAGGGCAGAATTACTTGTCAGGACCTAGGGATATATATGTTTCTCCATCCCAAATACGCAGACTGAATTTAAAAACAGGGGATAAAATCGTAGGCAAAGGCAGAATTCAAAAGGAAGGCGAAAAATTCCAGGCGCTTTTATACGTTTTGTCGGTAAATAATGAACCACCGGAAGCGGCTCAGCGCAGAAAGCCTTTTGATCAGCTGACGCCTATTTATCCTGATCAGAGGATTACTCTCGAAACCGAACCAAAGGAATTATCAACCCGTTTGATTGATTTAATCGCACCCATCGGGAAAGGCCAAAGGGGTCTGATTGTTTCGCCGCCGAAAGCGGGTAAAACAATACTTCTTAAAAAGATTGCGAATGCGATAACCTTGAGATATCCCGATATTGAATTAATTGTGCTGCTGATAGATGAAAGGCCCGAGGAAGTCACGGACATGCAGCGCTCTATTAAAGGTGAGGTTATATACAGTACTTTTGACGAGCTTCCCGAACATCATATAAAAGTGGCCGAAATGGTATTGGAAAGAGCACAGAGGCTTGTTGAACACAAAAAAGACGTTGTGATTCTCCTTGACAGCATTACGCGCCTGGCGAGGGCGTACAACCTTACGATTCCCCCGACGGGAAGAACGTTATCCGGCGGTCTTGATCCCGGAGCTCTGCATAAACCAAAACGGTTTTTCGGCTCAGCAAGAAATATTGAAAACGGCGGGAGCCTGACAATAATAGCGACCGCGCTGATTGACACCGGAAGCCGTATGGATGACGTAATATACGAGGAGTTCAAGGGAACCGGCAATATGGAGCTTCATCTTGACAGGAAGCTTTCGGAAAAACGCATATTCCCGGCCATTGATATAAACAGATCGGGTACGAGACGTGAAGAATTGCTGTTAACCCAGCGTGAGCTTGAAGCCATCTGGGCTATCCGCAAGGCAATGAGCAATATGGGAACCGCTGAGGTTACGGAAATGATAATTAACAGGCTTGTGCAGACAAAAACAAACGAAGAGTTTATAAACGGAATAAATGTTGCGTTTATTCAAAAAGAGAAAAACAGTTATGACCTGATTTACAAATAGTTTAAATAATACAGGAAATTAAGTGGTAGTTTCCATTACCTAATAACTGCATGGGCTTTTTTATAATATTAGGTCAACATGTTGGATAGTGCCTGGTGAACCATTTTCAAACAGAAAGATCCCGGTTTGCCGTATTATCCCTTCGGTATTGTTATTATTATCCGTCAGTGAGAAAGGGCTGGCGACGTGTCCGAGATAAATAGCCCCAACGCCTGCTTGCCCCAGAGCAAGAAGTTTCGGTTCACCGTCGTCCTCTCTTATCCAGATGGATAGATTATTGTATATTTCATCATTTTCGTCAATCCATCCGTTACCGTCGTCATCATATTGCACTAATTCAAGAAACCCGTTTCCGGAGGAAGGGCCAAAAAGTTCCGAACCGTTATCTACTATACCGTTTTTGTTTTTGTCATATGCGAGGAAACCGCTGCCCTTGTTTACAAAAGAAATACTGTCCTTAATTCCGTCGGCATTGAGATCAAATTCATATTTTTCAGCGCTAAGTGAAGCATACGGACGATCAAGGTTTATAACAAGAGGATCAACCAGAGCATCACCCGCCGCAAACGATATATCTATGTGAGAAGTGAAGGAACGGTTCATATTCAGGTTCAAACCAATATTGATCTCCCTGCCGTCTGCGGTTTTTACCACTCCGTTTGCCTGAAATGCCAAATGCTCTTCCTCATGGGTGGTTTGTGTAAAACGGTATGATATCCCCCACCCGTTACGGGTGTTTTCCGGCGAAGAGTTATTTTCTCCGGACGCTTTTGTCATACTGTTTGTCCTAATCCTTGGGACATAGAATTTCAGCCTTTTTCCCGTTAATATGTAAATGAAATCAGACAACAGCTGAATCTTTTCCCTGTCCTCTTCGGATAATTCAATAAATAATTCGTCCTGGGTTTTAACTTCCTGAGTGGTTTGGGCAAGTTTCTTTCCCTGATCGGAAAGTTCAATCAGAACTCCTTCGAAAGGGCTGCTGCCGGATGTCAATTCAGCATCCGACCACATTCTCATGGACTCAACCGTAGACTGCGTCTTTGAATAAGTGGAAACAGAGCTCATCTGAACAGAAGAACCAATAATTTTCATAGTTTTTGCCTCCCTGCAAAAATATCGTCCGTGAATTATTTTTAAAAGTGTTTGGGTTTTATATTTTCCCTTATTTTATTTATCGGCATAATATAAAAATTCAGACAGCCAAACAAGAGAAAAACCATTAAATAACCATTACAGAATGATATACATTAGGTGTATTTTAATCAACGTGTTTTTGTGATACGATATAAAAGGCAGGAGATGTTTCCCGGCTGTAAATGCCGGAACAGCAACGCCGAAACCATACTGGAAGAAAAAACATCCGTTCTTATCAGGTGCTGAAATGAAAGCTAAAGCCGCTTGGGACGAATTTGTACGAGCATGCAAAAACTGTACGGGATGCGGACTGGCCAAAAACCGCACTAATGTTGTAATCGGGCGGGGAACAAACCTTAATGCGAAAATCATGCTTATCGGAGAGGGGCCGGGTGAACAGGAGGATCTTACCGGTCTGGCTTTTGTCGGGAGAGCCGGAAAGCTTCTCGATTTGTTATTGGATGCTTTGATGCTTGATCCTGATGATTATTACATCTGTAATATTGTAAAATGCCGCCCTCCCGGCAACAGGGAGCCCTTTAAAGAAGAGGCTGTTGCCTGTCTTCCGTGGCTGAGATATCAGGTTAGGTACATAAAGCCTGAAATTATTGTATGTTTGGGATCAACCGCACTAAAATATATAGTCGGAGAGGATGTAAAGATAACAAAGGTCAGAGGAAACTGGATAGAAAGACCCGGTTTTTTCAGGATTATGCCTACATATCATCCTTCGGCGGCGTTAAGGGATCCGGGCAAAAAAGAAGAAATGTACCATGATATGAAAAAAGTAAGAGAGTATCTGAAAGAACTGAAACAGGAAATAAAAATTGGTTCATAATAAGCTTGTTCACTCATAAAATAAAGTATCCTATATAGATGGGGTACTTTAATGATTTATTTGGACAATGCTGCAACTTCATGGCCGAAACCTCCGACGGTTATACAGGCTGTAACTGATTTTATCAAACGCGGTTGTGCCAATCCGGGAAGATCCGCACATTCGATGGCTCGAATGGCTGATGAAGCGGTCATGCATGCCCGTGAAATTTTGGCCGGTTTTTTCAACATTTCCAATCCGTTAAGGATTGTGTTCATGCCGAACACAACATATGCTCTTAATACTGCGATATATGGAATAATAAACCCCGGTGACCATGTAGTTACCACTATGATGGAACACAACTCGGTTCTCAGACCTTTGTCAGCTCTTGAAAAGGCCGGAATGATCCGGCTTGATTTCATCGAACCCGACAGGTTCGGGCGGATCACAATTCAGAGTATAAAAAAAGCGGTAACAAAGTCGACTTCGGTTTTTTGCATGACTCTCTCGTCAAACGTGACAGGAGCGATAATGCCGGTTGCGGAAGCGGGAAGACACTGCAGGGCTAACGGAGTGCTGTTTCTTGTTGACTCGGCGCAGGGCGCCGGGGCAATACCTATAGATGTCGAAAACATGTGTATTGATATACTTGCGTTTTCCGGGCATAAAGGCCTTATGGGCCTGCAGGGAACGGGCGGCCTGTATGTCGCAGAAAACGTTACTATAAAACCCCTTGTGCAGGGAGGAACCGGAAGTTTTTCCGACAGCCTTGAGCAGCCCGATATGCTCCCGGACGCTCTGGAAAGCGGAACCCTGAATGTGCCGGGTATTGTCGGTTTGGGAAAAGGAGTCCAGTACATAATTGATACCGGCATGTCGGCTATATTTATGAAGAAACAGAGGTTTTTAAGAATGCTTATTGAAGGAGTTGAAAAAGAAAGCAATATTACCGTTTATTCTCCACCCCCTGAATCAAATTCCGGGATTTTTGCCTTTAATATTGCAGATATGGATTCATCGGAGGTAGGGTACATTCTTGATAAAAAATTCGGGATTTGCGTAAGGAGCGGGCTGCACTGCGCTCCACTCGCACATTACAGCCTCGGTACGCGCGACAGAGGTATTGTACGGATCAGCCCGGGCTTTTTTAACGATGAAAATGAAATAGATTTGACGGTTAAGGCGATACAGGGAATCGCACGCGGCACTTACAGGTAAAAATCAAACGGTAAATATCTATGGTTTGATATCGAAAACCGTTATTTCGGGTACGGAAAAAAAACGGAAAGGAACAAGAACGGTACCAAGTCCTCGGCTTATATACACCATGTTGTTTCTTATAGCAGCGAACCCTTTTATATGGCCCATTCTGCATACCTTTTCTTTTCTAAGAAGCATATACTCAAGGTTAAACGGCAGCCATATCTGACCGCCGTGAAAATGCCCCGCGACAAAAAGATCAACACTGCCTTCGGGAATATGAAGGGAGACATCTGGATTATGGGAAAAGGCCAAAACGAATTTATATTTGTCTTTTAACCCTTCAAATATCTTCTTGTCGAACAGGATTCCTGTCTTGCAGTCGTCAAGGCCGACAAGCGCCAAAACGGATGAATTGTTTTTATCGTTTAAAACAACGGTTTCATTGATGAGAATTTGGATATTTAGACTCTTCATTAACCGCATAAATTCATTCTTGAAATTAGGATCGCTTATAAAACACCGATGATCGTGATTTCCGAGAACGGCATATGTCCGTATGCCGGATTCAATTCCTTTAAGCCATTTTTCAAGTTTTTTGATATGCTTCGGGCAATCGAGAAAATCACCGCTTATAAGTATGAAATCAGGCTTTGTTTCAATAATAGTTTTTTTAATCCTTGACGAAGATATGAACAAAAGACCGATGTGTATGTCGGTAATATGCAAAAAGCGGAATTCTGCCCCGCCGGAAAGCTCATAGTGCCTTGTTTTATATGACATCGCCTGGATGAACATATATACAAGCAGCAGTATACCGAGTGAAACAAGAGCAATCAGGTATTTCATCAGCAGTAGTTTCCTTTCAATAAACAAATCAAAAATATCAAAATGGTTTTGTCCTGCACCGTTGTTTATTTTATCAGAAAAATGATAATATATGAATAAGCTGATGTGTGTAACGAAACACCCGAAGTAAAGCCGCGTACCCACTGAACGCGGCAGCAGTGCGTCGACCCGCGAAGCAGGACCGGTGTGAATAAATAAGGGAAGCTAAACACCTGAAGCAAAGCCGAACACGCTTGAATACAACGTATGAGAGGGGTATTTCGTGAAAAGAGTAATAGTTATTGTGCTTGACAGCGTCGGTATAGGGGAACTGCCGGACAGCCATAAATACGGCGACGAAGGCAGTAATACGCTTAAGCATATTGCTGAACTTACGGAAGGCTTTTCTCTGCCTAACCTTGAAAAGCTTGGCTTTGGATGCATTGACGGCGTTTCTTATCTGACAAAAGAGAATAACCCGCAGGGAGCTTTCGGCAAGATGGCTGAAAAATCCGCCGGGAAAGATACTACTACAGGGCATTGGGAAATATCAGGGATTATATTGACAAAACCTTTCCCGCTGTATCCGAATGGGTTTCCGAGAGAAATTATTGATGAATTCGAAAAGAGAATCGGGACGAAAACCCTGGGAAACAAACCGGCCTCCGGAACGGTTATTATTCAGGAGTTAGGCGACGAACACGTAAAAACAGGATTTCCCATTGTTTATACCTCCGCGGACAGTGTTTTCCAGATTGCCGCCCACGAACAGGTAATTCCGATTGAAAAACAGTATGAAATATGCCGGACAGCAAGAGATCTTATGCAGGGCGAATACGGAGTCGCAAGGGTTATCGCCAGGCCATTTACGGGGGAATCCGGCAATTACGTGCGCACCAATCGGAGGAGAGATTTTTCGTTGACGCCGCCGAGGAAGACAATACTTAACTTCCTGGAGGAAAACGGATTTGAAGTGCGCGCGGTTGGGAAAATAGAAGATATTTTTAATGGTTCCGGCATAACAAAAGCCGTGCATACTAAAGGAAACGCCGACGGTATCGACAAAACGATAGACTGGATGAAAGAAGACTTCGAAGGGCTGTTATTTGTGAATCTCGTTGATTTTGACATGTTATTCGGTCACCGGAACAATATCGAGGGATATGCAAAAGCACTGTCGGAATTTGACGGGAGGCTTCCCGAAATTCTTAGCTGCATGAAGCGTGATGATATACTGATTATAACTGCGGATCACGGCTGCGATCCTTCTACCGAGTCGACCGATCATTCAAGGGAATATGTTCCTGTTCTCGTTACAGGTTTTAATATCAATAAAGGAAAAAACCTTCATATACGTGACAGTTTTTCAGATATAGCAAAAACGATAGGCGAATATTTCGGAATAGAAAATGATTTGTGCGGAGAGAGCTTTTTGGATGAGATTATAACGAATAAACCGGGGAGATAAAAATGTTTGTTCTGGACTTGATTTTAAAAAAAAGAAATGGCATGAAGTTAAGCAGGGAAGAGATTGAATATTTCGTCCGCGGCTATACTGACGGCGATATTGAGGATTACCAGGCCGCCGCGTTTTTGATGGCTGTATATTTTCAGGGAATGGACGCCGACGAGACCCTTTACCTGACCGAAGCGATGCTGCATTCGGGCGATATAGTCGATCTTTCCGAAATCCCGGGTATAAAAACCGATAAACACAGTACCGGCGGAGTCGGTGACAAAACCACTCTGATAGTGGCGCCGGTGGTGGCTTCATGCGGAGTACCCGTGGCTAAAATGTCCGGCAGAGGGCTTGGACATACGGGTGGAACGATAGACAAACTCGAATCGATACCGGGTTTTCAAACAAGCCTTACACGTGAACAGCTAATAAGGAATGTAAAAGAGATAGGTCTGGCTGTGGCGGGACAAACCGGAAACCTTGCCCCAGCTGATAAGAAAATATACGCTCTCAGGGATGTTACCGGCACAGTTGAAAATATATCCCTTATCGCGGCAAGTATAATGAGCAAAAAGTTAGCTTCCGGTTCCGATGCGATTGTGCTGGACGTAAAGGTAGGCAGCGGCGCCTTTATGAAATCAATGGATGATGCCGGGAAACTCGCGAAAATGATGGTGGATATAAGCAGAGGCGCGGGCAAAAAAGCAGTAGCCGTTCTTACAAGAATGGACAACCCGCTCGGCATGAATATCGGCAATGCGCTTGAAGTTGCCGAGGCCGTTGATATATTAAAAGGACATGGCCCGGAAGATCTGAGAGAGGTTTGTATCGAACTTGCTGCTAATATGCTTATGCTTGGAGGGAAAGGGACGCTTGACAGCTGCCGTGAGCTCGCAGCCAGGTCAATCGCGGACGGAAGTGCATTCAGGAAACTTATAGAAATGGTAGAAAGGCAGGGAGGGGACCCTTCCGTGCTGGAAGATACGCGCAGGCTTCCTGCGGCCCCGGTAAAAGCGGAATATAAAGCCGAAAAAGCCGGGTATATTATACAAATGAATGCCGAAAAATTCGGAATGGCTTCCGTTGCCCTTGGAGCCGGAAGAAAAACCATTGCAGATAAGATTGATCCTTCTGCGGGAATAGTATTATTAAAAAAATACGGAGATATCGTGGAAAAAGGCGAACCCATAGCCGTTCTTCATACATCTGAAAAAGAAACAATGCCTGACGCTCTTAAAATTCTCGAAGGTTCTGTTATAACCGGCGAAAAATCTCCGCCCGAAGTTCCAATCATACTCGGAAGGATAGAATAATTACGCTGCAGTCAAGTCCATATTTGCTTCAATGAATAAGCATTAATCGGAATGTAGAATGTAGGCCATGCATACATTATTATGGGATTATCTTTTAAGGAGTATCCGATGATACCTAAAAGGATTGTATGTTTATTGTTGGCCGTTACATATATGCTTGTTTTCTGCCAGACAGCAATATGTTCCGAAAAAAACAGCGCGCCGCTTGTTGAAAACATACCGTTTGAGGTAAATGCAAAATCCGCTGTTCTGATGGCTGCGAATACCGGTCAGATTATTTTTGAAAAAAACAGCCATGAGAAACGTCCTATTGCTTCTATAACGAAAATAATGACAATGCTGCTGATAATGGAGGCGTTGGATCAAAAGAAAATAACCCTGGATGATGTGGTTACGGTTTCCGAGCATGCCAGCAGAATGGGCGGCTCCCAGGTTTATCTGGCCGAGGGTGAGGAATTTACGGTACACGAGCTTTTGAAAGCGGTAGCGATTCACTCTGCAAATGACGCTTCGGTTGCGCTTGCCGAACATATAGCAGGAAGTGAAAACGTCTTTGTAACTCTGATGAATGAAAAAGCCAGGGAATTGGGAATGAACAACACATATTTTCTTGACTGCTCAGGTCTTACCGACGAAGGGCACTACAGTACGGCATACGATATTGCGATAATGGCAAGGGAGCTTATCACAAAGTATCCACTGATATATGAATATACTACCATAAAGCGGGATACATTCAGAAACGGCACCTTCGGACTTGATAATACAAACCATCTGATAGGGAAATACAGGGGTATGACAGGCCTGAAAACGGGAGTGACTGATGCTGCGGGCTTCTGTCTGGCAGCCACGGCGTCACGCGACGGCCTGGATTTAATATCAGTCGTGCTTGGAGTGGAAAGCAACGATATGCGGTTTTCAGAAACGACAAAGATACTCGATTACGGCTTTTCAAATTTTGAGGTTGTAAACATTAACAAAAAGGGTGCCTGCGCGGGAATTGTAAACGTGAAAAAAGGTCTTAAAGTTTCCGTACCCGTAGCATATGAAGATAATATGTCGCTTCTTCTGAAAAGAGGGCTAAAGGATAAAATTAAAGAGGAAATCAGGATGCCCGATTTTATAAAGGCGCCTGTAAATGCAGGAGACAAGGCGGGGGAAGCTGTCGTTACGCTTGAAAACGATGTTCTGTTAAGAATTCCGCTTGTCACTATGGAAGAAGTTAAAAAGGCAACCTGGCTGAAAATATTCTGGAGACTTGTAACATATTGGTTCTGCCTTGCAAGGAATTAGAATCGAAAGCACCCGAACCACCCGCTGTGTTTAGGCAATTATTGTGCAATGGTTCAAAAGTATTATTTCCGCGGGCTCTGGTTCGGGTGTTTTTGTATGTATAAATTGACAGATCCTGCTTGTTATTATATTATTAGTCACAGATAATATCCCGACGGATGGCATACGGAGGACATATGGAAACATTGAGGCCCTTGCGCAATGCAAGGTTTACCGATATTATCGACTATGGGTTTTTTTTATATAAGAAGCATTTCCGGAAGATTTTTCTGCTGGATCTGATGTTTTATCTGCCCTTTATGGTCTTGTATACAATAATAAACCCTGTTTTTACGGACAATTACCTGAATATTTTCAATATGTCAGATAACATGGCGATAGAACCTGCGGATTTTATTTCATCAATAATGACGCTTTACGCGATGCTTTTCGGAAGCCTTTTAATTTACATGATTTATTGGGCTACATTGAATAATGTTTTTGATGGCTCAATAGTAAAAATACTGTACGCGGATGTTGTTTTAAACAGGGAAAAGACAATAGGGCAGGTTGTTCGCGAATGTTTCAGGCAGTTCGGAACGCTCGTCCTGGGGAAGGTTTTATATGGGATGATTATGTCCGCTGTTGGAATAGCCGTATACTTTATTATGTTTATTGTTATTTTTGCCGGAACTTTTTCACTTTTTGGACTTACCTCTGCAGTTTTGCCGCAGTGGGGAAGAACTGTTCTGATTATTGCCGCGGTTGTAATCCTTTTTTTAATTTTTATTATTATTGCCTGGACGGTAGGATATTTCAGCGGTATGTTCTGGATGTTTCTGCCCGCAGTATGCATAGAGAATAAAAAAGCCGGCCAAAGCATAGGAAGGTGCGGCAACCTTGGAAAGAAGAACTTTGTCTTAATAGGGCTGTCATATATTGCGGGAACTGTTATTGTTGCGCTGTTTCCCGGTATAATAAACACGGTTGTAATCGTTTTCAGTTCGGTAACGGGCAGTATCGATGTAACTCTTTTAAAGATTGGCTCGGTTGTTTCGCAGCTTTTTGCCGCGATACTCCAGCCTCTTTTTGTATGCATTATGACGGCGCTCTATATTACCCTTAGAGTAAAGCGCGAAGGTTTGGACATTGAGGTTGCGCTGTGGAAAATTATCGATGATAATATTGATAAAGCAAAGCGTTGGACAGCGGAGGGCACGAATGTTGAATGATGAACAGAATGCGAAAATTATTAAGGAAAAAATAAATGAAATCCTGTCAAGACGCGAGTTCCAGAATCCCAATAAAAAAAATCCGCTTTCCGAGATGATAAACCGGTTGTGGGAAAGCATAAAAGAGTGGATTTACAATATTTTGTTTAAAGACGGGAGACCTGAAAGGGATTTCGGTATTGAGATTGATACCGTACCCGTATGGATTCAAAACGTTATAAAAATCTTATTAATTGCGGCTGCGGTTATTGTTATATTTATTATAACCAGGGCGGTAATAAGAAGAATGTACTTTAAGGCCGGAATGAAAGAGCGCCAAAACCCGAAGGCTGCCGATTTTCTTGATAATCCCGGCCGGGCTTTTGAAAAGGTTAAAGAGCTGATAGAAAAAAGAGATTATACAAATGCCTTTCGTTATCTTTTCATTTGCGTTCTGTTGAAGTTCCATGAAAGAAAAATTATCCGTATTGAGAAATGGAAAACAAACCGGGCATATGTACGGGAGATAAACGCGACGGATAGTAAACTTGCCGATCAAATGAACGAGTTTTCGTTATTATTTAATGCCTGCCGCTATGGCGGGCGGGTTATCAGCGAAAATCAGTTAAATGTATGGCTTGGTTTTTTTGAAAGCCTCGGGGAGGATGAAAAATGGCAAAAAAAATAAAAAGCATTGTCAGGTTCATCCTTATCGCTTTCATGATTTTTTTGGCCGCCCTCGTTTTATATTCCGTAACGCTGTACAGAGGAAATTATCCCGAATACAGCACATATAACGCCGGAGAATATGGAATTAAAGCGATATACCTTCTTGCCGGGGAAATGGGATTTGCGCCGAAGCGTTTTCATTATCCCGCCAAATTTTTATCCGATGAAGCGTTAATTATAGCGTACAGGCCGGATATTACGATATTCAATAAAGATGAAGAACAGCTTAATATAAAGCAATGGCTTTTAAAAGGCAATACGCTTATTCTGATACCCGACAGGGAAACTGTTGGCTCGCTTTGGATTTTTGACATGATCAGCGAAATGAAGGATTGGCATGAGGTTTTAAATATAGGAAAGATTACGGTTACATGGTATGGCGTCGGAGGAGGCAGGATCTGCGTCATGGATCAGGAGGACTATTTTTTAAACGTGAATCTTCGGGATTCTGACGCGGGGGTAGCTTTCATCGGGGCTTTAGACAGGGCCGGAGTCAGAGAAGTATATTTTAACGAGTATTATCACAATATTCAAAAACCGGCTCCGGGTGTTTGGGAGTTGATTGGAGCCGCAGGCCAGCTTGTTCTGATTCAGCTTGTTCTGGTGCTGATTCTTGCAGTTGTTAGAGGATGGAAGCCTTTCGGGCGCGATAACCGTGAAAATTACTGGAACAAGCGCCCGGAGAACGAGCTCCTGCTTGCTTTGTCAAATCTTTACGCGCGCATGAGATCGTATCCCCTTGTACTCGCGAACTACTACGGGTATTTCAGGCATAGGTACGGCCGGTTTCTTTCAATGCCCGGACCACTGCAACACAGGGCAATTCGAACTCTTGCCGCATGTGAAAGGTATATCGAAGGCGGATATCGAAACAAAAAACAATTGATAAACCTTATGCGCGATTTGGATAAAATTGAAGAGGAAATAAAGAAAGGAATGAAAAAGATATGGAATTAGACCTTATGTTTGTAAAGAAAAAATATACCGAATTGATGGATGAAATGAAAAAGGTAATTGTCGGACAGGAGCAGTTTCTATCCCTTCTTGCCGCTGCGCTTTTCACAGGCGGGAATGTTTTGATGGAGGGTTTTCCCGGCCTTGGAAAAACACTGACCGCAAGAACTCTTGCAAAAGCTCTGGATGTACGATTCTCGAGGATACAGTTCACACCGGATCTTATGCCGTCCGACGTTACGGGAACAAAGGTATTTGATGTTAAAAACGGTACGTTTTATATGAAAAAGGGTCCCGTTTTTACAAATATACTTTTAGCCGACGAAATTAACAGGGCTACGCCGAAAACGCAGTCGGCTCTTCTTGAATGCATGGAAGAAAGAAGTGTTACGATTGACGGTGAAACCTACCTGCTCGACGAGCCGTTTTTGGTAATTGCAACTATGAACCCGATTGAATTCGAGGGGACATATCCGCTTCCTGAAGCGCAGTTGGACCGGTTTTTAATGAAACTGGAAGTGAATCATCTTCCTCCCGAAAAGGAAGAAGAGCTTCTTTACAGGGTTAACGAAGCAGGCGGGGCTTTGTCGCCGGAACAGGTCACGGCTGTTATAACTCCTGACGAATGGAGGGCGGCAAGAAATGAAATTGCCGGCGTAAAAGTAAGCGAAGGGATAATGAAGTATATAACGTCGATCATATATGCTACAAGGAATACGCCTGCTGTTTTGCTCGGGGCAAGCTCACGCGCTTCGATAGACCTTATGAAATGCGCAAAAACACTTGCTGCTTTTGACGGAAGGGATTATGTAATACCTGAAGATGTGGTAGAGGTAGTCCATCCTGTTATCAGGCACCGGATTATTGTCAGACCCGAAGCGCAGCTTGACAATGTAACAGTTGACGATATCCTGTCGGGTATAATCAAGACTGTTGAGATTCCAAGGTAGAATGGGGAATGGAACATGTTTTTTGGCAAAAGATTCATAATTCTTGTGCTGGCCGGAACAATCCCCGCTTTATTGTCGCTTATACCCGGAGCAGGAGCATTTCCGGTTCTGGTATATAATATACTTTTGTTTCTCTTTTATGCCATTGATTATTCGATCACTCCGTCGCCGCATGAATTTGATATCAGAAGGGAAACTGAAAAAAAACTCTCCCTTAATGTATGGAACGATGTTTGCCTGGTTGTCAGAAACCCGGCAAAAACTTCATTGATGATAATGATAAGGGACAGCATACCGGAAAGTTTCGAAACCGATAATGAGATAATATCCTTCAAGGCAGGCGCAGGGGAGTCAAAGACCGTATTATACAAGGTAAAACCGAAAAAAAGAGGGGAATATGCCTTTTCGGATCTGCATCTGCGCTATACCGGGGTTCTTGGATTATGCGTCAAATCGAAGACTTTTAATATTGCCGGAAAAGTAAAGGTATATCCGAATCTGGAAGATATGCGGAATAAAAACCTTATAATTGCAAGCAGAAAGAAACTCACTGCCGGGCTCCGAAAAATCCGCAGGCTTGGAACAGGCACCGAATTTGAAAGCATCCGCGATTACACTCCCGCCGATGATTACAGGCATATAAACTGGAATGCCACCGCAAGGGAAGGCCGCCTTTTTGTGAACCAGTATGAGCCGGAGCGCAACCGGCACATATACCTGATGATAGATACAAGCCGCGTGATGGCGGAGGAAATCGACGGTATCTCAAGGCTTGATTACGCGGTTAATACTGCCTTTTTGGTTGCCGAAACCATTCTTTACCGCGGAGATAATATCGGGCTTATTGCGTTTGACAGCGAGATTCGCCGCGTTGTGAAAACAGGGAAGGGAATGCCGCATTTCCAAAAACTCGCGGACAGCATGTACAATATTGAAGTTCATGAAACTGCCGCGGACTACGATGAGGCGTTTTCAACACTGCAGAAAACACAGAGCCGCAGGAGTCTCGTGCTGTTATTCACAAACCCTGCGGGCATTGAGCATGCGCGCGAAATTGTTACTGCCTGGCAGAATTACGCTCCGGGTCATAAAGTTGTAGTGCTGACAATTAAAAATCCGGCATTGACAAATGAAGCAGGCAAAAGGATCGAAAAACCCGATGATGCGTTCATTAAAAGCGCCGCAATAAAACTGATCGATGATCGAAGGCGTACTTTTTCCGTTCTTGAAATGTCCGGAATACCTGTAATGGAATCTTCTCCCGACACATTCGTTGTCGATGCCGTAAACCGCAGCCTGACTGCGATAGGCAGCAGGTCTTTCTGATCGTCGTTACTCTTTGCCATTCCAGCAATACGTGCACAGGTTCTCATGCGGGAGGCCGACCGCATCAAGCATGTCATGCAGATTTTGATACTTCAGCGAAGTAAAATTCAGGTTCTTTCTTATACACTCAATCATGCGGCAGTATTTTTCACTTTCCGGATTGCTGTACTCATCGAGCGAAGCTTCACTGTTTCCTTCCAGGTAGCGAATTGCGCGCCTTGCGGCAAGATCCAGTTCGGAACCGGACCTTGAAAAGTTCAGGTATTTGCAGGTATATAAAAGCGGAGGGCAGGCAGAACGGACATGTACTTCTTTTGCGTCGTAATTGTACAGCAAGTCGACGGTTTCGCTAAGCTGTGTGCCGCGTACGATCGAGTCGTCGCAGAATAAAAGCCGTTTGCCTTTTATAAGGTCGATAACGGGCATAAGCTTCATTTTTGCAACGAGAGCTCTTACTTCCTGGCTCTGCGGCAAGTAGCTTCTTGACCATGTAGGGGTATATTTTACAAACGGCCTGCCGAACGGAATTTTTGCTTCGTTTGAATACCCTATAGCATGAGCAACGCCGGAATCGGGAATACCCGCAACGAGATCAATTTCAACATTGTCGTTCCTCGCAAGGGCAGCGCCGTTGCGGTAGCGCATAGCCTCAACGTTAATGCCTTCGTACGATGAGGACGGGTAACCGTAATAAACCCATAAAAACGTGCAAATCTTCATTTTGCTGCGAGGCGGTGAGATTTTCTCAATTCCGTCGGAATTTATCAGAACGATTTCTCCCGGTCCGAGTTCATATATTTGCTTGTAGCCGAGGTTTATAAATGCGCTGGATTCAAACGATACGCAGTATGCATCGTCTTTTTCGCCGATAATCAGAGGAGTTCTGCCCAATCTGTCCCTCGATGCGTAAATTCCGTCTTTGGTAAGAACAAGCATCGTGCAGGACCCTGAAATTTCCTGCTGGGCATTAAGAATCCCGTCCTTGAATGTCTTTTCCTGGTCAATAAGTGCGGCTACAACTTCCGTGGGATTTATTTCCCCCTTGCTCATCTCAAGAAAATGTATAAAATTTTTTTCAAGGCATTTTTCAACAAGTTCATTAATATTGTTTATGCGCCCCACCGTAGTTATCGCGTAATGACCAAGATGGGAACAGACCGTTAATGGCTGCGCTTCGGTATCGCTTATGCATCCTATCCCCATGTTCCCGTGCATTTCCGACATATCCGGTTCAAATATGGAACGAAACTGGATGTTTTCAATATTGTGTATAGCCGATGTGAAAGATTTGCCGTTCCAAACCGCCATACCGCCGCGGCTTGTTCCAAGGTGCGAATGATAATCCGTACCGAAATACAAATCCGTAATGCAGTCGTTTTTTGATACTACACCAAATAAACCTCCCACAGGCGATCACTCTCCTTTATTATTCCGTCAATTGCTGCAGCCATGGTATTCCTGCAGAGACTTAAGAGAATCCTGTTTTAACCTGTTTGCTTTATACGCGGCAATGCCTTTGACGCTTGCAAGAGCTGCTGTTATGGTTGTTATATAAGGTATCCTGTATTTTATAGCGGCTTTTCGTATATATGAATCATCAGTCTGGCTTTGCTTTCCTATCGGGGTATTGACAATAAGCTGTATTTCCTTGTTAAGTATACTGTCTATAATGTTCGGGCGCCCTTCGAACAGCTTTTTCACCGGTTCGGAAGGTATGCCGTTTTCTGAAAGGAACTTATGGGTGCCTTCGGTAGCCTTTATTTTAAAACCGAGCTCGATAAATTTTCCGGCGATTTCAACAAGCTTTGGTTTGTCCTTGTCCGCTATGCTCATTAAGACTGTGCCCGATACAGGCAGCGCGGCCTGCGTGGCTTCCTGCGCCTTAAAATACGCAAGCCCGAAAGAATTCGCCATTCCGAGCACTTCCCCGGTTGAACGCATCTCCGGGCCCAGCACGGGGTCGACATCATGGAACATGTTAAACGGGAATACGGCTTCCTTTACCCCGAAATGGGTTATTTTTATGTTTTTAAACCCTGATAACGGTGTTTTTCTGCCTGAACAAGAAAGCAGTATAACCTCTGTGGCCATCCTTGCCATCGATATGCCGCACACCTTTGAAACGAGCGGCACCGTACGGGAAGCGCGCGGGTTCGCTTCAAGGACATAGACGCGGTCGTCCGCTATTGCGTACTGGATGTTCATGAGCCCTACAACCTTCAATTCGTTCGCGATCTTTTTCGTATATTCAAAGATTGTTCGTAAATGTTCTTCATTTATTGTAATCGGCGGGATTACACAGGCGGAATCACCCGAATGTATGCCTGCCAGCTCTATATGTTCCATGACCGCGGGCACGAAAGTATCTTTCCCGTCCGAAATGGCGTCGGCTTCCGCTTCAACAGCGTTTTCAAGGAATTTGTCAATCAGAAGCGGGCGGTCGGGCGTTACGCCTGATGCGGCTTCTACATATGTTCTAAGCATTTCCTCATCGTAAATTATTTCCATACCCCGTCCGCCAAGCACATATGACGGCCTTACCATTAACGGATACCCGATTCTTCCGGCAATTGATTTCGCCTCTTCAAACGTGCTTGCCATCCCCGATTCGGGCATTGGAATACCGAGCTTATCCATCATTTTCCGGAACCTGTCGCGATCTTCCGCGAGGTCAACGGTTTCGGGCGTCGTTCCTAGGATTCTTACCCCTGCCTTTGCAAGCTCGCCGGCTATGTTAAGAGGCGTCTGACCTCCGAACTGGATAATCACGCCCAATGGTTTTTCCTTGTTGTATATGCTCAGTACATCTTCAACGGTAAGGGGCTCGAAATACAGCCTGTCGGAAGTATCATAATCGGTTGATACCGTTTCCGGGTTACAATTTACCATAATTGTTTCATACCCTATGTCCCTTAGCGCAAATGCGGCGTGGACACAGCAGTAATCAAATTCTATGCCCTGTCCTATACGGTTCGGGCCTCCTCCCAGGATCATCACTTTTTGTTTTCCGGATATGTTGGGTTCATACTGTTTGACTTCATTATATGATGAGTAATAATAATAGGCGTTTTCAACACCGCTGACGGGGATTGATTCCCACTGTTCAACTACTCCCAATCCGATGCGGCGGTTTCTTATTTTTTCTTCCGTTGTTTTTAAAAGCATCGCAAGATATTTGTCGGCAAAGCCGTCTTTTTTCGCCCGAATAAGCAGTTCGTCCGGCAGGGAGGAAAAGTCGTGTTTCAATATCTCTTCCTCAAGTTCCACAAGTTCTTTCATCTGTTCGATAAACCAGTGTTTAATGCTCGTTAAGCGGTGAAGCTCGTCAACGCTTACGCCCTTTCTGAGGGCTTCATACATTATGAACTGGCGTTCGCTTGAAGGTTCGACGAGCAGTTCAAGAAGCTCTTTTGCCGACATTTCATGGAAGTTTTTCGCAAAACCGAGCCCGTAGCGCCCTATTTCAAGGGAACGGATGGCCTTATGGAACGCTTCCTTGTATGTTTTGCCTATGCTCATGACTTCGCCGACAGCGAGCATCTGGGTTCCAAGCCTGTCCTTTGAACCTTTGAATTTCTCAAAAGCCCACCTGGGGAATTTTACTACGACGTATTCTCCCGAAGGGGTATATTTGTCAAGCGTTCCATCGCGCCAGTACGGTATTTCGTCGAGTGTAATGCCGACAGCGAGCAGTGAAGAAATATAAGCTATCGGGAATCCCGTAGCTTTTGAAGCAAGCGCTGATGAGCGCGAAGTTCTCGGGTTTATTTCAATAATAACGACTCTGTCGGTTTTCGGATCGTGTGCAAACTGTACGTTTGTTCCTCCTATAACCTGTATTGCTTCGACAATTTTGTATGCATAGTCCTGCAGCCGTTTTTGAAGCTCTTTGCTTATTGTCAGCATCGGTGCCGCACAAAACGAGTCACCGGTATGTATTCCCATCGGATCAATGTTTTCAATAAAGCAGACGGTAATCATCTGGTTCTTCGAATCACGGACAACCTCAAGCTCAAGTTCTTCCCAACCGAGTACCGATTCTTCTATAAGTACCTGACCGATTAGGCTTGCTGAAATTCCGCGGTTTACTACAACGCGCAGTTCCTCGATATTATACACAAGCCCGCCTCCGGTGCCACCTAATGTATATGCCGGACGGACAACTACCGGGAAACCGAGCTCGGCGGCGATTTTTTCGGCTTCTTCGACACTGTATGCCGGGCTGCTGCGCGGCATTTCGATTCCAAGGTTTTTCATTGTTTCTTTAAATGCAATCCTGTCTTCCCCGCGTTCTATTGCTTCAGGCTGGACTCCTATAACTTTAACGCCGTATTTATCAAGAATTCCTGCCTTGTACAGTTCGGAGCAAAGGTTAAGCGCAGATTGGCCGCCCAGGTTCGGAAGCAGCGCATCAGGTCTTTCCTTTTCAATAATCCGAGTAAGGCTTTCGGTATTCAATGGCTCAATATAAGTTGCGTCTGCCATGACAGGATCAGTCATAATTGTGGCCGGGTTTGAATTTACCAGGACTATATCATACCCAAGTTTTTTAAGGGCTTTACAGGCCTGGGTTCCCGAATAGTCGAATTCGCAGGCCTGCCCTATAATGATAGGGCCGGAACCTATAATAAGTATCTTTTTTATGTCAGTCCTTTTCGGCATAAACTATCCCCTTCGTATAATAATGAATAAATATGCAAATAATTGACTTCCGTTATTTTAACACAATGAAATGAAACTCACAATTAATTTCAGTTAAAATTTCTATTTGGACCCGCGTAAGTTACCTTTTGAACTAATATGCAATAACGTCAACAAGAGGATTCATTTGCTAATCATGAAAAAACGCAGCGGGTGGCTCGGGTGTTTTCGGTGACGCCGGGCGACAGGCTTCAGTGCCCTGCTGCTTTCAGGCAAATGTGGAGCGGGTTGATGAGAGACCCGGGATATGGAGACCATTGTGTGAAAACAGTATAGAAACGGAAGCGTGGTATCGGTATGTGATTTGTCGCCCAAGGAAACGAAACACCCGAAGCTAAGCCGCGTACCCACCGGAACGCGGCAGCAATGGCTCGACCCGCGAAGTAGGACCCGCGGGAATAATATTATAACCCTGCGTGTAAATGGGATGCATTTGGCAGCAACATATCGGTTATTTGTTTTTTCCGGACTTGTAATATGAGAAAATGATTGATTCAAAGACCCTTCCGGGCAGTATCCGCTTAAGAAGAACCGAGAGCTTCTGATCAAATTTGCCTGATTTGTAGCGAAGGCGCGGATTTCTTTTTTGTATAATTTTTGCCACGAATTTTGCCAGTTGATCCGGATCACTGCCATGCGATTCATCATAATCGATTTTTTCCGTTACCGTTAAAAACAGATCACGATACGGTGATGAATCGTAATCGGCACGAAGAGCATGCTGCCTGTATTTCTGAGAGCCTGACCTGTGATCGGTCGGTTCAATCAGAACGGCTTTTATGCCGTAATCTTTTACTTCCATGCTTAGTGCTTCCGTGAAGCCTTCTATTGCAAATTTTGACGAAGTATATGCGCTTTGGAACGGAATGGCAAGCAAACCCGTTATTGAGCTGAAATTTATAATGTACCCGGATCGCTGTTCTCGCATATATGGAATAACGGCTTTGCACATCCTGATTGTGCCGAAAAGGTTGGTGTTTATTACTTTTTCATACTCTTCTACCGATGTATCTTCAACGGAACCAAGAACCAATACGGCCGCGCAGTTAATCAGTACATCAATCCTGCCTTCGTTTTGTATCGCTGTTTTTACAAAACTCTCAATTGAAGATGGCTCGTTAACATCCAAATAGATTTCATGCAAACCGGCAGATGTTTCTGTGCGTTCAACACCGAATGATCTCGCTCCGGCATACACGGTATGCCCTATATCTGACAAGTGCCGGGCAACGGCCAGACCTAAACCCGAAGAAGCTCCTGTTACAAGTATGATTTTTTTCGATTTACCCATTTGATATTTCCTCCCGAACGGAATCTGATACCGAACTGCCGCTTCAGAAATATGCGGCATAAGAGTAAATACTGCAAAGAGCTATTGCGCCGTAATTTATACGTCCGGATAACAACACTATTTTAATACAGTGAATAAAAAAAATCAAAAATAAGTGGATATTTTATTAAAGTGTGATACAATTATTTTGTATTACTTCTTTATAGGTATTATGACCAGGTGTTAAAAAATGCTCAAAAAATACACCTGTAGCTAAATAAGGAGATGTTAAGTATGGATCTGTTTCAGAAATGCTATGAATACACGACAGCTAAAGAAGCTATGGCAGCAGGTATTTATCCATATTTTCATTATTTGGAGACCGGGCAGGATACCGAAGTGATAATGGAAGGTCGCCATATCATAATGATAGGATCAAATAATTACCAGGGACTCACTTCCGACAAAAGGGTTGTGGAAGCGGCAAAAGAGGCATTGCTCCGGTATGGTACCGGTTGCTCGGGTTCCCGGTTCTTGAATGGGACATTGAAACTGCATTTAGAACTTGAGGAGAAACTCGCCAAATTTTTACACAAGGAAGCTGCACTTACCTTCAGTACGGGGTTTCAGAGCAATCTCGGAATTATATCAGCTCTTGCCGGCAGAAATGACTATGTGGTATGCGATAAGGAAAATCACGCGAGCATTTATGACGCATGCAGGCTGAGCTATGCGAAAATGGTGAGATATGAACACAGCGATATGGAAGACCTTGAAAGAGTGCTTTCGGAAATTCCCGAAAACAAAGGAATCCTTATTGTAACAGACGGTGTATTCAGCATGGGCGGAGATATATGCAAGCTTCCCGAGATAGTAAGGCTTGCTGAAAAATACAACGCAAGGGTTATGGTAGATGACGCGCACGGCCTTGGAGTTATAGGAGAAGGCGGGCGCGGAACGGCGTCGTATTTTGGTCTTGAAGATAAAGTAGACATAATTATGGGAACATTCAGCAAATCTCTTGCGAGCCTCGGCGGATTTATGGCCGCCAGCGAGGATGTTATTCATTATGTCAAACATAATTCGCGCCCGTTCATATTCAGCGCTTCGATTCCGCCGTCTAATGCGGCTGCGGCATTAAAAGCACTTGAAATTATAGAGCAGGAACCGTGGCGTGTCGAAAACCTTAACAGGATTGCCGATTATATGAGAAACGGGCTTAGAAAAATGGGAATCCCCATTTTGGAATCGCAAACTCCGATTATACCTATCATGACATATGATAATGAAAGAACATTTTTAGCCACGAAAATGCTTTTCGAAGAAGGTGTATATGTAAATCCAGTAATAGTTCCTGCCGTGGCGCCGGGTCAATGTCTGCTCCGCACAAGTTACACGGCAACCCATACCGAAGAGCAGATGGACAGGGCAATGAAGGCTATCGGCAAGGTATTTTCGCAATTACCCCCAAGAAAAGCCAAGGATTAACGAAAATGATATATGGCTTATATATCGCTCTACTGAACCTATTGCCCGTGAAGCGCATGCTTCCGGGCAATTTTTGCATTGTTTCAGTAACAGGCGTTATATTTCTATGATCTTGATGGGTTTATCCTTCAAAATACTGCGCAGTTGTTTTAAGTACTTGTTTTCATTCTCATTGGAGGATGCACCGAGGACTATAAGATCAATTTCCTGCTGTAATGCGAATGCGGCAATAGTTTCCGAAATGTTGTCATTTCTCAGCACAGTCATTTCGGCTCCATACGATTTTGAAATTCTGAACAGGTATTCCAGAGCTTCACTTTCACGTGAATTATCAAGAATATTCCATGTATTTTTTGCAACGTGGAGCACATGCAGAATTCCTTGATCCAAGAGGTACCCGGACGCGGCTTTAATAAGCCGTTCACAGTTTTTTTGCTTCGTTACGCATACCAATATGTTTTTATATAAATCCAATTCAATCTACCTCGTTAACCAGTGGATATTCATAAGTTTACCGGTTGACCCGGTTATTCCGCCTTACCGTACTTCCCGTCAACAGCCAGGTACGCCGGAATTGCTGATCGGTTTTTCTATCCTTTTATTATTATATCAGATAACTTGTACGAATTCCTGAACTAATTGTAAATTGATTGTTACCAAAATGTATCAATAAAACTTATCCTTTATGAAACGGTTATACTACATAAGTTTATGAACAGGCATAACGAAGCAGGTAAAAGATAAACTTAAGTATATTGAACAAGTCATATGAAGGTTGCATAATAATGCAAAAAAATCGGGAAATTGACGTTCGGACATCGGCTGTGGTAAAATATACCCACGGACAAATGAATATGCTTAATTCACAGTTGTGAAGCGGGGGACCCAAATCAGGGGCGAATTCCATTAGGATAGGGTAACTCTTTCAGCCCGAGCCCGGCAGCTAACCTCGTAGGCATTGAAAGAGGGGTATAGTGCGAATGCGCCATGGATATACTCCATGGCTTTTTTGTACTTTAATCCTTCCGCTTATTGCGGTCCTATATATGCATGTTATGGCGGGATTCGGGCAGCAGGTGTTACCGTCAATCCATTTGTCAACTACGCATTTTTGCGTCTGGTATTACCGAATAAATCATTCAGTTAACCCAAATATATATACGGAAAAGGAGTGTTGTTTATGGACAGGAAAACAAAACAAAAAGAATTAATTAATAAATACAGCAAAATGGCTGAAAAGTGCAGCAGGATAGATCCGGAGCTATATACAAAATATGAAGTCAAAAGAGGATTGAGAGATATAAGCGGAAGGGGCGTCCTCGCAGGGCTTACCGAAATTGGTGAAGTGCATGCGTATATTATTGACGAAGGTGAAATGGTGCCGGTGCCGGGCCGTTTATTGTACCGGGGAATTGACATTAACGATATTGTAAACGGCTTTACATCGGAAAACCGGTTTGGATTTGAAGAAACCGCGTATTTGCTGTTATTTGGAGAACTTCCCTGCAGCGAAGAATTGAATGATTTCCGGAATCTCCTGTCGGATTACAGGAAGCTGCCGGAATCTTTTGTTGAGGATGCAATAATGAAACTTCCGAGCAGGGACGTAATGAACCTGCTTTCAAGGAGCGTTCTTGCTCTCTATTCCTTTGACAAACGTGCGGATGACATTTCAATTGATAACCTGATCAGGCAGTCGGTCAGGTTAATTGCGCAAATGCCGTTATTGGCGGTATACGGATACCAGGTGCTAACCCATTATTTCCATAACAAGAGCCTTGTTATTCATAGTCCGAAACCCGAATACGGCACGGCGGAAAACATCCTACATTTGCTGAGGCCGGATTGCTCATTTACAGAGCTTGAAGCCACAGTGCTTGATCTGGCTCTCGTCCTGCATGCCGAGCATGGCGGCGGCAACAATTCCACATTTGCAACCCATGTTATTACTTCTTCGGGTACGGACACTTATTCATCAATATCCGCGTCGCTGTGTTCGCTAAAAGGCCCGCGCCACGGCGGTGCGAACGTTAAAGTTGTGCAGATGTTCGAAGATATGAAAAAACATATAAAAGACTGGAACAGCGAGAATGAAATAAGTAATTACCTGCTTGATATATTAGACAGGAAAGCTTTTGACAGAAGCGGATTGATTTACGGAGTCGGGCACGCGGTGTATTCGATTTCTGATCCGAGAGCGATAATTTTAAAGCAGTATGCTGAAAAGCTTGCGAAGGAAGCAGGTTTTGAGGAAGAGTTCAGGTTATATGAAAAAGTTGAAAAACTTGCTCCGCAGATAATTGCGGAAAAAAGAAAAATGTATAAGGGTGTAAGCGTTAATGTTGATTTTTACTCCGGGCTTGTATACAGGATTCTTAATATTCCGGAAGAATTGTTCACGCCCCTGTTTGCGGTCGCGAGAGTTGTGGGCTGGTGTGCCCACCGGATCGAAGAACTCGTTAACAACGGGAAAATAATCAGGCCCGCATACAAAAGTATTGCTCCGCACAGGCAGTATATACCGATTGAAAAGAGAGGCCGCGGTTAAGAAAATTCCCGTAATTGCCGCTAAAATTCGAAAATATTATGCTTTCCCGCAGCTATATTCGGTTGATTTATGCCGGATAATTTGATATGCTGTTTCTGTTGATTATGCTCTCGTCAATGAGGGCATATTAATATGCATTTTTATTTGAAAGCCGGGAGTGAAATATGAAAAAGATAACGGAAACAAACAGCATTAGTGAAATGGCAGGCATATCCTTTGATTGTGACTGCGGGAGGAAACATTCGGTCGATATCGGTAAAATTTTTATTAATAACAAAGGTATAGCGGAAGAAATTCTGAAGTCCGTATCGCAATACAAAGAAAAAGAGATATTGCTCGTAGCGGATACAAACACATATGAAGCTTATGGTTCCTTTGTTGAGAGAATACTTTCCGACAGCGGTTTTAATTTAAGGACATTTATTTTTAAAACGAGGCAGCAGCTTGTACCGGATGAGAAAGCGCTGGGATTGCTTCTTGCCGAAATTGAAGTTAAAACATCCCTTGTTCTTGCAGTCGGCTCAGGAGTTATAAATGATGTATGCAAGCATGTGTGCTATAAAACCGGAAAACCGTTTATAATCGTAGCGACGGCGCCGTCGATGGACGGGTATGCTTCCGTTGTGTCACCGATAATACTAAATGGCATAAAAAAAACGCTGCCGGGGAAATATCCGCTGGCTATTATTGCCGACACCGCGGTCTTAAAGAATGCACCTATCGACATGCTGCGGGCGGGGTTCGGCGATATTATCGGGAAGCTTACGGCGCTGGATGATTGGAAGCTGTCGAAGATAATCAATAATGAACTTTACTGTGAAACCTGCGTGAAGCTCATCGAGAATGCATTGGATAAGTGCATATCCAACGTGGATAAATTTTTAGCCAGGGATGAACAGGCTGTCAGCTATGTTATGGAAGCCCTTGTTCTTTCCGGTGTCGCGATTGGGCTGCATGGGGATTCAAGACCTGCATCGGGTGCGGAACATAATTTTGCGCATTACTGGGACATGGACGCGATATCAAGAAATGCCGAGCATCCGCTCCACGGCAATTCGGTAGCGGTTGGCACCGTGGTTACAGCGTATGTTTATGAATATATGAAGCCTTACTTGCCTGACGGTCTGCCGAATACCGATCCGCAGAAGATAATAGGCCTGCTGAAAAGGCTCGGTTCCTGTTACAGCCCGAAAGACATCGGAATCAGCAGGGAATTGTTTATCGATAGCATGTATAAGGCATATAAACTGAAACCGCGTTATACAATATTTAACCTCGCGGAAGAGAAGGGAATGCTTGATAAAATAACAAAGGAACTGACGGAAATATTCTACGGCCGGTCTTAAAGATAAGCGCCCGCCTACAGAGGCGGGCGCGATTACATTTTAATGCCGGTTTTGAGCTTATGCTTATTGTCAGGCTGTTTCCATTTTTTCTCCCTCAAGTTTAAGCTTTTCAATGGCAGCTTCGCGCATTTTATATTTCAGGATTTTCCCGGCGGCATTCATCGGAAACTCGGTTACAAATTCAACATACTTCGGTGTCTTATGCTTTGCCATATTTGAGCGTACATAATCCCTCAGTTCTTCTGCCGTCATTGTTTCCCCTTCCTTAAGTATTACACAGGCCATTATTTCTTCGCCGTACTGCTTGTCGGGAACGCCTATTACCTGTACGTCCATGATTTTCGGGTGGGTATAAAGGAAATCTTCTATTTCTTTCGGATATATGTTTTCACCGCCGCGGATAATCATATCCTTTATGCGTCCGGTTATCTTGAAATTCCCGTTCGAATCCCTCCTCGCAAGATCACCCGTATGAAGCCATCCGTCCTTATCTATTACGGCGGCTGTAGCCTCGGGCATTTTATAGTATCCTTTCATAATATTGTAGCCTCTTGCGACAAATTCACCATCGGTATTGTCGGGCAAATCCTCTCCTGTTTTTGGGTCAACTATTTTACACTCTATTCCGGGCAAAGGCCGGCCAACAGTGTTTACACGAACTTCCAGGGGATCGTCGACACGGCTTTGCGTACAGCCGGGTGAAGCCTCGGTCTGACCATATACAATAGTAATCTCTTTCATGTTCATTTTGTCAACGACATCCTGCATGACTTTTACAGGGCAGGGGCTGCCTGCCATAATGCCCGTTCTCATATGCGAAAAATCGGTTTTTGAGAAATCCTCATGCTCAAGCATCGCGATAAACATTGTCGGGACGCCGTGACAGCATGTTATTTTCTCTTTGGTTATGCATTCCAGCGATTGTTTCGGAGAGAAATAAGGAAGAGGGCACATGGTTGTCCCATGGGTCATTGCAGCCGTCATTGCAAGCACCATTCCGAAACAGTGAAACATAGGAACGTGGATCAGCATTCTGTCGGCAGTGGAAAGGTCCATGCAGTCTCCGATTGTTTTGCCGTTATTCACGACATTATAATGCGTAAGCATGACTCCCTTAGGGAAACCGGTGGTCCCGGACGTATACTGCATGTTGCATACGTCATGCACTTTTACTGCGTTTGCCCGGTTATACACTTCGTATAGAGGAACCTTTTCAGCGAGGGCTATTGCTTCATCCCATGTAAGACATCCTTTTACCTTACAGCCTATAGTTATTATGTTTCTTAAAAACGGCAGCCGTTTCGTATACAAAGGTTCCCCAGGAACGGCAGTTTCAAGTTCGGGGCATAACTGCGTTATGATGCTTACATAATCCGAATCTTTAAATCCGTCAATCATGACAAGGGTATGCGTATCGGACTGGCGAAGGAGGTATTCGGCCTCATGAATCTTATATGCTGTGTTTACGGTAACCAGGACAGCCCCGATTTTAATTGAAGCCCAAAACGTAATAAACCACTGCGGTACGTTTGTAGCCCATATCGCGACATGATCGCCCGGTTTTACGCCGAGAGCTATGAGCGAACGGGCAAAAGTGTCGACATCATCTCTGAATTCCGAATACGTCCTCGTATAATCCAAAGTTGTATAGCGGAATGCGTATTGATCGGGGAACTCGCTGACTACACGATCAAGTACCTGCGGAAAGGTTAGATCTATAAGCGTGTCTTTTTCCCATATATATTGGCCCGTCTTTGTCTTGTTGTAATACAGGCGGCTTTTTTCCGGTTTTCTCTCAATATACCTGCTTATGTAATGCACATAATGCGGAAATACAATTCCGGCGTCGCTAAGGTCTGAAGCCCAGCGTTTAACCCACTCAAGGGAAATATACCCGTCATAATTTATCGAATTTAAAGCCATGATCATTTCGTGTATCGGAAGATCGCCTTCACCCATCATCCTGTATTGGGTTACGCCGTCAATGACAACGGAGTCTTTTACATGGACATAACGTATATACGCTCCGAGATTCTGTATGGTTTTACCGGGTGTTTCACCCGCGTAGCGGTATGGATGGTTTATATCCCAAAGAGCGGCGACAGCGTCACTGGGTATGCGGTCAAGCAGATTTTTCAGCCTTGCCGTATCCGAATACACTCCATTCGTTTCAACAAGCAGCGTAACCCCGTGTCTCTCAGCGATTGGAACAAGCTTCATTAACGTTCGCAGAACCGTTTCGTCATCGACATCGTCTTTCGGCTGCGGTTCGAGGTCACCGAGAACCCGGACAAACGGTGTTTTAAACCGTGAAGCAAGCAGAATATACTGTTCAATTTCCTGGATATTTTCCTTTTCCCTGTCGGCAAACTTAAGGCAGCAGCCTGAAGAAAAGCAAGGTATTTCGATTTTAAGCTCCTTAAGCTTTTTTATTGTTTGTGGAAGCTGGTCTTCCGTGAACGGCTGCGCCTTTACGGCAAAAATGTCATCGCCGAGGCCGCGGATTTCAATGCCGTCAAAACCGAGGTCCTTAGCCATCGAGTATATGTCTGCCCAACTGAAATCAGGGCATCCCAGAGTTGAAAACGCTATTTTCATATTACCCTCCTGTTAATTATGAATGTTCTGTTAACTTAATAATGAAAATGAGACCTGAAACGCCTCTGGTATAATGGAAATTGGTATAAAAAAAGGCCTCGTCAGTTTCCATTTCTGGAAGAGACGAAAGCCTTCAGCTCCCGTGGTACCACTCTTCTTGGCATATAAATGCCCACTCGGTAAAACCATAAAAGATTTCTTCCCTGTAACGGGGGATACCCGATCATGCCTACTTGGCAAGCGTTCGGCATAACTGCTCAGGGACGAGCTCACAACCGGAATGTGCGCTGTTTCGCAGCGTACAACAGCTCTCTGGAGCACAAATTGCCGGCGCTTATTTCCCTTCATCGCATTTTATGTTTTTTACTGTCCACAGGACAAATAATTTTTTTTAGATTACCAAATCTTTATTTTGTTGTCAATAATCCGTATTTTTAAAACAGCCGGATTTGAACAGTTATGTTTTTATTTCCTGGATGTTTTCAGCAGGCTGAAAATTGACAGTGTATCGGGATCTATGTTTCCGTACTTGATAAACATCAGTATTACTTCAATAAATGTAACGATATAGGCACAGATAATAAAGGTTATGAACAGCGTTGTATTAAAAAAATATGAGCTGATGACTAAAAAATATACCAGCACGGCGCACATTTTTGCCAAAAAAGTATGCATCAGAATGATCCTGCCGCAGCGAACGTATGAAACAATAAAGGAAGCGGCGAGAATTCCCAGAAAAATAAAAAACAAACCTAAATTAGGATTCAGATATTCTGGATACAGGAAATGAATGAAATAAGCCGACGAGAGAAAGAAAAACAGGTCGGCTACAGAGTCAAGATATTTGCCGATTTCGGTTTTCATATTAAACTTTCTTGCTATCATCCCGTCGAACATATCAGTCATGCCCAAAAGCGCATATGAAACCGTAAAGGTAAAGTACATCTTAATGAAGATAAAAATAAACAAGACCGGCAGTAATACTATTCTGGATACTGAAAGAATGTTCGGAATGGTTATGTATTCCTTCTTGAACATGGCGATACCCCCTGAAAAAAATAAACGGCTTCTTCATTATACCCTTTTATGCCTGTCCGGGTAAACAAATTTTTTATTTTTCCGTTCAGAATGATATTTTGCCGGTTTATACCGTTTATTTAAAGCTCCTGCTCGGCATCGGCGAGCATCTCCTTCACATAGTTGGGCAGGGCAAAAGAGCCTTTATGCAGTTTCGTATTGTAATATTTTGTATTAAAACCCAATGATTCCCATTTCGCCGGATCAAAATCCTTTACCGGATGGTATTTTTTAGAAGCAAATCCAAACAGCCAATGCCCCGAGGGATAAGTCGGAATATGGGCCTGGTATACAAGACTTATCGGGAAAAAGGCGAATATGCGTTTATGGGTACGCTTCATCGCGACGGCATCAGCATGGTAAAAGGGACTTTCATGCTGATTTACCATAATACCATCGTCTTTTAACGCTTTGAAACAATTCCCGTAAAACTCTTTTGTGAAAAGATCTTCGCCGACTCCAACCGGGTCGGTTGAATCTACAATAATTAAGTCATATTCGTTTTCACGCTGCCGGACGAATTCCAGACCGTCCTTGTAATGTATTTTCAGCCGTCCGTCATCAAAAGCGCATGCCACGCACGGAAGGTATTTCTTAGACACTTCTACTACCTTTTCATCAATTTCAACAAGATCAATATGTTCTATGGCGTTATAGCGCGTCAATTCCCTGACAGTGCCTCCGTCACCGCCTCCGATAACAAGAATGCGCTTTGCGTCCGGATGCACGGCCATAGGAACATGCACTATCATTTCATGATAGATAAACTCATCCTTTTCCGTCAGCATGACATATCCGTCAAGGACTAAGAAACGCCCGAACTCCAAAGACTCAAAAACGTCAATCCTTTGGAATTCGCTTTGACCGGAATACAACTGGCGGTCAATCCTAATGGAGAATTTTGCGTTAGGTGTATGCATTTCCGAAAACCATAACTGCACTTCCATCATCCTTTCGGTACATTAGATATATAGTATCTCCGGTTGAAATATAAGCAGGCGTGACTCAGATACTGCTGTCCGTTGGTAATTTTTCGCGGTTAAATTTAACGAGGGCTTCAGAAATAAAACCAATATACTCGGAAGATTTCACCAGGATAACATTATTCCTTTTTTACGCTGATTAAGTTTATTTCCGTTTAGCAGCTCTCCACAGATGGTATCGTGGTCTGGACAAAAAATATTATAGCAAAAACACTAAGGCAATTTTAATCGGTTAGAAATAAATATGTCAAGATTAGAATGAAAATATCACCTGAACAGGACAGTTTTTAGCACCACTCCCATTTCATACCGGCGACATTTTCACTGAAATATCCGGGGACAACATTACTGCAGAATAAACAAAACAAACATAAACATTATTGACGAATTTGGATAAATGTATTAATATATAAACTGAACGCGTTCAATGAACACATTCATTTTTACGAATCAACTCTAAATCATCAATGAAATGTTTTTTACCAGAAAGGTGGTGATGGGGGTACGATGTCACTTCTTTATTTACCGTATTGGTTTTAACACATCGTGCCTGTGTTTATGAAAATCAGACAGGAATGTTCTCTGGCAAGATTGCACACTAACCCTAAACACGTTATATTGGCAAATTCGCCGGAGCTTAAGTTTATTAATGCATTATGCAGCGGTTTGGTAGATGAAGCTGTCGGATACTTCCGTGAAAAAAAGCTGTTTGGAGATGTTCCGCCGGTTGTAGATGTTCCCTATGGACGTTTTGAAGGGCTTTCCGAGATACGTAAATTTGCGGAAGGCTGGCTGGATACTTTCCATGCCCAAAGTGCGACTGTACAGCCTGTAGTCCAAACAAGAGCTAACGGCCGATCGGTTTCGGAAGTTGTTATTAATTTTGTAGTGGATGGAGAAATAAACCAGGTTCCCATGTTTGTAGTCGGAGACCTTCGTACTCCGGATACTCTTGATGAGGTTCGCATGTACTGTCACTTTACATATGTCCCCGGGCTTACAGCTTATCGTAAACCAATGTTTACGCCGGCGCATCTTGAAATGGGCGATCCTGGCTTGCTAACGGGATCGGTCAGAGAATATTATGAAGCTCTTCACCATGTTCCGGGCGTTGATGTAGACAGAATAATGAAAGCTATGAGTAAGGACTGCATATTTGGAGGGTATGAGCCAATCAAGGATGTCGTGCTTGAAAAACCCAGTTACGAAGAAATCCGTGTGAAATATGAGCATATGAGAACTTATATACCGAGCTGTGTCGGTATGAGGTTTGAGACGATCATAGATGACGGCGTAACATGTGTTATAGAATGGGTGCATATAGTCAGCGAAAAAGGACAAAGAGAATTGGGACGCGTTGCAATGTCGGGAATTGCAGCTTACGAACGCGGCGATGATGGACTTCTGTGTGCGATCCGTATATGCGATTATGCAAATTATGAGAGAACAATTGACTGGACAAAGACACCTGTTTCAAAAGAAGAAGCCATGCAAACAAATCTTGTCAAGGAGTTCCCGGCAGGGGTCGGTCGTAAACCGCAATCCTGAGGGCCTTATGCTTTTGGAGTTGGCCAACTCATAAAGCAATTGAGAAAAAATAAATAAAACACTTTTAGAAGTACTTTTTAGAATATTTTCGAATTAATAAAGGAGGACTGAATATGAAGAAATTCAGAATTATTGCAATGTTACTTACACTTTCCACGCTTATCGTTTTAATGGCATGCTCGCAAGGTAATTCGACAGGTGCGACACAGAGCGGAAGCACCGGCTCAACGACAACAAAGCAACCGGATACGGCAGCCGAGTCTGACTGGACAAAAGAGAAAATCACAATTAATTTTATTCACGGACACAGCGAAGAAGCTGAAAAAACAATTCTTACAAGTACAGCATTCCGTGAAATGATTAATATTTATAAACAAAAGTATCCGAATGTAACTATTAACGAAACACGAAATGCCACTGATTATAATGACAATATATTAAAACTGGCAGCCGCGGAGAATCTTCCGGACGTGTTCAGTTTTCTTTACTCCCAATATGATACGATAGTAGGCGGCGGACAGGTACACGATATAACTGATTATGTTAATCCCGACCTGTACATTGACAAACTTGCCGGATGCACATACACTGATGGCAGAATTTATGGCCTGAACATGAAGTTTACCGATTACAACATTGTATATTATAACGATAAAATGCTTAAGGAAGCCGGTTTGTCGGAATTCCCGAAATCACTTGACGAACTGCTGGCACTTGACAAGTATTTTGATGCAAAGGGAATAGACCTCATTTCGCTTGGAAACAAGGGCCAATGGTTTGCAATGAATCACTTTTTAAACCCGATAGTTTATGAAGTATGTGGAGCCGAATGGGCTGAATCAATGATTAATAATGAAGGTAAATACAAATATACCGATGAAAAATTCATCGAAGCTTTGAGATATGTACAGAAGCTTGCGCCTGTTTTCAACTCGGATTACAACTCCCAGGACGATGTTTGGGCCGTCGGATGGTATTGTCAGGGGAACTCTTTCTGTCATGTCAGCGGCAGCTGGGCGACAAATACAATTCTCCTGTATCAAGATGAAAACCCTGAAGTTGTAGAAAATACAAAAGCTGCCATATGGCCGTCCATCAGCGGTAAAGAAGAGGATACATATATTGTATATGCTTCTACCGAAACATACGGCATAAACAAAAAGATCGATAAGAATTCACCTAAATTCCAGGCCTGCCTTGAGCTTATAAAACAGCTGGCAAGTACGGATTATGCGGAATTCTGCGCTAAGAGAGGCTCAACAGCACCGATAGCTGTAGAGACCGATATTGAATCATTGCATCCGCTGCTTCAGGACTTCATGAGTGTTCATAATTATGGGTATCCGAAAGCAAGGGCATTTTTCACTTATCTTAACAATAATGTAAACACGAGAATGCGTGCAAACTTACAGTCGCTGCTGGCCGGAACAATGACACCTGAACAGATGGCTGCGGATTTACAGAAAGCGCAAGAAGAATATATGGCAACAAAGTAGAGCCATATTGCTGGTAGAATTAGCGGGAGTATGGGTATGGTTTTATCTGCCCGTACTCCTTCTTTGGAGTATGGATAAATGGAGGTAATAACCATTGAATGAAAGAATAAAGCCAAAAAACTCAGTTATGGCATTATACCTGGTTCCAATCTATTTAGTATATTTATGCGTATTTATACTACCGGTTATATTGGCTATCTACTTTAGCTTTTTTAATTTCAGAACGGTAAGTTCTAAGACATTTGTTGGCCTTTTCAACTACAAAAAATTGTTTACTGATCCGTTGCTGCTGTCGTCATTGAAAAACAACCTGTATCTTGTTTTAGTATGCATGATCGGCCAGATTGGTATTGCTTTTGTTTTTGCCAATATGCTTTATTCAAGGCTTATCAACCCGAAAGTTTCAAACTTTTTCAGAACGGTAATTTATTTTCCCGTTACCTTATCGGCGGTTATCATTGGGTATGTATGGACAATGATATACGATTACCATTTTGGACTTTTAAATCAGCTTTTAATTTCATTTGGTTTTCCTGATGCCGTAAAGGCATGGCTTACTGACGAAAGAAGCATTATGACAGTTGTGAGTATACCAATGATATGGCAGTATGTCGGCTTCCATCTTGTTATAATAATGGCAGCAATGACATCCATTGACAAGGAAGTATATGAGATGGCAGAAATAGATGGGGCTTCAGGATTCCGTAAGGCTGTATCAATTACCTTCCCGCTTATTAAAAATACACTCTCTGTCTGTGTACTCCTGTGTGTGTCAGCAAATATGAAGGCCTTTGACCATATACTTGCGATGACAAACGGCGGCCCGGGTTATTCTTCAAGTGTTCTTGCATTATATGCTTATAAAATTTCTTTTGCGGAGAACAACCTGGGATATGGCAATACTGTTTCCGTAGCTATTATGGTAGTTATGGTAATTATCATAGCTGGCGCAAAAGGGATTATGTCCCTGTTTAAAAGCAAAGAATAATCACACAATCTGGTAAGGAGTAAATGGTGTTTTAATATGAGCGAACATGTAAAAAGTATTAATTCAGTAAGTAAAAAAAGACATAATAATGCAGAGCGACCTATAGTTAAGTTATTTGCGAGAATTCTTCTGTATGCAATACCGGGTATTTATGCGATTACATGCATATTTCCAATTGTATGGCTGTTTTATACTTCTTTCCGCACAAAGACACAATTTTCAAAAAACGTGCTGGCGCTGCCCGAATACTTATACCTGGAGAATTTTAAATATGTTTTTACTGAGCTTAATGTAGGAAGATATTTGTTTAATTCTGCGCGCATAACTTTCTTCGTGTTAGTTCTGGTGTTATTATTCTCATTTATAAATGGGTATTTTATCTCAAGGTTCAGGTTCAGGTTCAGGAATATTTTGTATGCTACCTATATGTGCAATTTGTTTATACCAATTCACGCAGTTTTGGTTCCTACGTATATTCTTATTGTAAAGGTGGGTCTGCAGGATAAATGGTATTCCATAATACTCCCTATTGTATGTATGGAGCTTACTACTGCCACATTTTTGGTACAAAGCTATATTGCCACTGTACCCCCGCAGCTTGAGGAAGCTGCCGCAATAGATGGAAGTTCTTTTACGAGAACATTATTTACCATAATACTTCCGACTGCAAAACCAATACTTGTTACTATAGGAATAATTACTTTCTTTCACTGTTGGAATGAATTTGCTTATTCCCTCATTGCGTATCAGAACGAGAAGAATTTTACCATATCTCTTGCACTGATGCGCTTTAAAGGTGAATATTTTACCGACTATCCGAGGATCATGGCGACCATTTTTGTATGCATAATGCCGGCCCTGATACTTTATAGTTTATTCTCGCAGCAGATTATAAAGGGAATGATGGCGGGAGCAATAAAAGGCTGATAGAAGCTGTATAAATGGCATCTCCGGATGAACTGAAGAAAAGCATTCGCGAATTGCGATCGTTTTGAAAAAGCGGTCGTTCATGTAATCCTGATTTAATGCAAAGCGGCGCTATGGGCGTCATGAAGCAGCGGGGTGTAACTGCCCCGCATTTTCAATGTTAAATTGCTTTGCGTTGCCAGATAGCATTCAGATGGTTCAGTTCCGGTCTGGATCATAATAAAAATCAATTATAGATATTTCAATTGGTTAGAATTAATAAACCATTGAATCAGCGAGAATGAAAAAATCATAAATAGGTTTTAGTTTTAGAAATCCTTTTTTCAGTACGTCGGGCAATTCTTTTGAAAATGCAAGGCTGTAGTTGTTTTGAACATTTTCAAAGTATATGTTTTTTCTGTCGATCCATGTTTTTATGTTTTCAGGCTGATCATGCGCCTTGCTTTTTTTATACATTTCACCGCCGATTGTAAATTCATCCTGGGACTCGTAGCATTTCAGCGCCGATAGAAATGCAGGATGCCTTTCAATTATCATTTTGCGCATTGCGGCCAGAGTCTGCGGGGTCGCCTGATAGTAACCGACACCGTAGCTTGAACCGGTTTGGTTTATTTCGAACCAGAAACAGGGAGATGTGGACATACGGGATTTATCACGCAGAAAAACTATCCACGCGTTATCCCTGTAAAGAGTTTTGTCTTTTGTAAACCTTGTATCCCTTCGCACTCTTGAAATTATTCTTGACGGAACGGTAATGATCTGGCTGTCTATTTGCAGAACGACCGGTGCGAGTTCGTTTACAAGCTCAACAAAGGGGTTATATACATACTTTTTATACTCATCCTTATGGCTGTCATACCATTGTTTGCTGTTATTCATTCTGTTTTCGAGAAGGAAACGCAGCGTTTTGTCGCTGAAACCGGAAAAACCCATACAATGCAGCCTCCATTGCTTTTCTGAACCGTTGTTTTATTGTTAAGTAACATTATATAGTGCTGGAGAATTAAGTTCAACGGTTTGTCTAAAAACACCCGAACCAGGGTCACATACCCACCGGAACGCGGCGGCAATGACTCGACCCGCTAACTACCCGCTGGTTTTTCGATGTTATTTCCGCGGGGACTGCTTCGGGTGTTTCGTTTCCCCGGACAGTAAAAGAATATACCGAAAAGCTTGTTGATATAGAGGAGTATTACTGATATACTTAATCTGGAAGCATTGGAAAATGAAAATAAAAATGTTTATCAGACCGGGTTGGGTTGCAGCTTAAGATGAAAAAGAAAAAATGGATTTTCGTATCGGTTGTTATTGTAATTTTAGCTGCTGCCTGTGCAGTTAAAAGTTCTTTACTTGGCGTTTCCTCCGGCGATCTCGACAATGATGGCAAAAAAGAGCTTGTTCTGATTTTAAGACGGCCGGGAGATGAATACGGGAAAAGCCTTGTGATTATGTCGTTTCAAAAGAACGACGGAAACCGCATACAGTCGTACGATATGAATGATTTAAATCCCTGGACAGTGCATATTGCGGACGTGGACGGAGACGGCATGAAAGAGCTGTCAGTCGGGGTATATAAAAAGGCAAGGCTTGATCCTGTTATGGCAAAAAGGCCGTTTCTTTATAACTGGAATGGAAAAACTATCTACCCTAAATGGCTTGGTTCAAGGCTTTCAAGGCCTTTTGAGGATTATCTTTTCTGCGATATTAACGACGATTCGGTTGATGAACTGATTTCAGTTGAGCTTGCCGATGACGGAAACAAACTGATTAACGTATACAGGTGGAAAGGTTTTGGATTTGAAGGGATAGCCGAAAGTCCTTTATTTGAGGATATATCGCGTATACGCGCAGCAAATGCGCAGAAAATAAGGGCAAAAGTGAAAAAGGATGATAAATGGGTATGGATCGGCATATCATTGAAACATGATAAAATAGAGATAGAATGGCAATAAGGCGTGATTGGAACAGCCCAAAGTGCCTGGGCATTGACCGCAATTTACGGAATGGCGGATTTGGAGGGGATAGTATGTACATAAAAAAATATCTGTTGATTATGTTATGTATTTGTATAATGTTTTCGGCCGGATGCAACAGGAAAAAAACAAAGGACGGGAAAACGGAACCAACACCGGTCCCAACTGCTGAAGCAACGGCGACACCATCTCCTGAACCAACGGATATTCCGTCCTCCGGAATATTTGATCCTGACAAATATGCCAAACCAATAAAACCAGTATTTGTCCCGGAAAGAGAAAGAGGTTATAAACAGCTTCCGTATGAACCTGTCTCATTTGAAAAGAAAGTTGCGCCGTACAGTGTCAAACCCGATCTTTCCAACATTGAAAACCTGGATCAATTCGGTGAGTTTACCGATGCCCAGAAAGAAATGCTGAAAAACAACCTGTTTGTTGTTACGCGTTCCGATCAGGTGCAGCTGTTTCACATATACGAGCAGAATGAGTATAAAAAGATTCCAAGCTTTATTACGGTGGATTCCGTTCTTCAGGTATACCATATATTCTTTGACTACAGCCTGAGAACCCTTGAAGCGGAAATGATGCTTGCGGATCTTGAAGTTTTAACCGGCAGTATGCTTGAAAAATCAATATATTTGTATAATACGGTACAGAATCCGGATATAAAAAAGGCAGCGCTGAAAAATACCGCGTATTTTTTGGTCGCTCAAAAAGCCCTCGAATTGGATCCTCCTGAAAATGTTCCCGAGGAAGCCGAAAAGATAGCCGGCGGTGAGTTCTTGAAGGTTCTTCAGGCCCAGGGTTTTGCTGAATCGGAAATTGCGGGGTGCGACATAGATTACAGCCAGTTTACCGTACGTGGGCATTATACTAGAAACCACGATTTTGAGCGGTATTTCAGGGCTATGATGTGGTATGGCCTTGTTCCTTTTCCGCTTACAAACAGCGAAGGGAACATCAACAGCGAATCAATTGTCCGGTCTCTTCTTATTACATATTCGGTATTCCTTCCTTCGGATCGTGAAGAACAGGATATAGACCTTTGGGAGAACATCTACGATCCTACCGTTTTTTATGTCGGGAAAGCTGACGATTTAACAATATACGATTATATGGACTTGTTGATAAAAATCTACGGGGAAAACCCTGATCCTGATTCTTTCGCAGACGGGGAAAAACTGCGTACGTTTTATGAACAGTCGAAAAACCTCCGAGCCCCTGGAATCCAGACGGCTTTTATTACCGTTGATTCGCCTTCGGAAAAGCAGTTCCGTTTTATGGGACAGAGGTATATTCCCGATTCAGAAATCCTTCAGCGTCTTGTAAACCCGCCTGAAAGAAGCATGCCTTCCGGGCTTGACGTTATGGCTGTGCTTGGTTCCAAAGAAGCGTACGATCACCTTATAAACACTGAAAAAATACCGGATATCTGGCCTGATTACCCTCAAAGGTTCCGGCAGGTAAAAGAAAAATTCGACGGGCTTTCGCAGGATATATGGCAATCCAATATGTATTACGGCTGGCTATGGACATTAAAGCCGCTTCTCAGCGATTTTGGGGAAGGTTATCCGTCCTTTATGAATAACCCCGCATGGAAATATAAGTCTTTGAACACGGCGCTGGCAAGCTGGGCTGAGCTCAGGCATGACACGATACTATACGGCAAGCAGAGCGGGGCCGAATGCGGCGGTGACTGGCCGCCTCCTGTTATAAAAAGCTATGTTGAACCGAACATTGAAGTGTATGAACGCCTGTTGTGGCTGACACGGTATTCGAAGGAAAACCTCATGCAAAAAGGAATACTGCCCGACAGAATGCGCTATAAATTAATGCAGTTCGAGGATTTGCTGACATTTCTGATTAATTGCTCGGTCAAAGAACTAAGGAATGAGGAATTGACAGTTGACGAATACAACACGCTCCTTATTTACGGAGGCACACTCGAGTGGCTGACGCTTTCATTGGCTGAAGGTCCTGTATTGTCTGAAACTGACAGGAATATGGCGGTAATAGCGGATGTACATACTGTTCCGGGTTCCTATCTCGAAGCGGGAGTCGGACCGGCATCGGAAATTTATGTCGTTGTTCCTATAGGCGGAAAGCTTTATCTTACAAGAGGAGCAGTCTTTTCGTATTATGAGTTTATAAGCGACAAACGCCTTACCGACGAGCAGTGGCAGCAGCTTTTCAAGGAAGGTAAAGAGCCCTCTCAGCCCGTATGGACTAACAAATACACCGAAGGCAGAAAGGATGAAATACCGGTACCCGCTGAACCATTTAACTCCGGCTGCTGAGCTTCTGCCAATTTGAACTATTGTACAATAGTTTTTACAGCCAGTGTGCATCAGTAACCGGGAATTCATGCTGCAAACCAGCGGGTGGCTCGGGTGCTTTCGGTGAAGACGGGCGGCATGCTCCAGCGTTATGCTGCTTACAGGTAACTGTGGAGCGGGTTGATGAGCGGCCCGGGATATGGAGACCACTGTGTGAAAACAGTATAAAAACGGAAGCGTGTTATATAGTATGTGCTTTGTCGACCGAGGAAACGAAACACCCGAGTAAAGCCGCGTACCCACCGGAACGCGGCAGCAATGTCTCGACCCGCGGTGCAGGACCCGCGTGAATAATGCAATAACACAGCGGGTGGCCTGGGTTCTTTCGATGACGACAGGCGACATGAAAGAGCTGTATTGGGACGTAAAGGTATTATGAATAGAAATGCTGATTATAAAAAAAGGAACAAAAAACGGCTTTTTACGGCTATTGCCTGTGCTGTACTGCTTATCTCCGCGGCATTGTTTTTCCATGTGCGTAAAAGGCAGACCATAATTTTGTATTTTACCGGTGACATACTCCTTGACAGGGGAGTAATGACGTATATAGAACAATATGGTTATGATTATCCTTTCCTGAAGATTAAAGATGCTTTCAAAGACGGCGATATCGTATGCGGAAACCTTGAAGGGCCGTTAACCGAAGGGGGCATTCCTTCGTTGAAAGATCCGAGGTATATATTCAGGTTCCCTCCATCTATTGCACAAAACCTTAAAAATGCCGGTTTTAATCTGATGAACCTCGCAAATAACCATACGATGGATCACGGTGCAATAGGGCTTATTGATACAATGAATACGCTTGACGAGTATGGGATTGCCTGGTTCGGAGCGGGAAAAACAGCGGAAGAAGCGGTTTCCCCGGTGTTCATAAATATCAGCGGAACAGTTATCGGATTTTTAGGATATTCCGCTTTCCCGCCGGAAGGATATTTCCATACTCAGGAGAAACCGAATATATCAATGCTTGACGAGTCAAGTCTTCGTGAATCCGTTATCAACGCACGCAATAAATGCGATTTTCTGATAGTGTCCTTTCACTGGGGCAGGGAATTTGATCCGTATCCCGACGACAGCCAGAAAAATACCGCGCGTATTGCGATAGACAGCGGCGCCGATATTGTAATAGGCCACCACCCGCATGTATACCAGGGCGTTGAAGAATACAACGGGAAATTTATTTTTTACAGCCTAGGGAATTTTATATTTGACAGGCAAATCCCGCCGGGTACCGATAAGGGAGCGGTAATAAAGCTTTATATACAAAAAGGCGCGCTGAAAAAGTGTGAAATGCTTCCCGTAAAGATAACTGACTGCCAGCCTGAAATTCTTGAAGAAAGCGCTGAAACATACGGAAAAACACAGCGGTTTTATTGAGAGTTCATTGGTTCTTCGGTTTCGTGTTTTGAGATTTCGGCAGCCTCACGGTAAAGGTTGTGCCGCGTCCGACTTCGCTTTGTACGCTAATCTCACCCATGCACAAGTCCACAATACGCTTCGCAATTGAAAGACCGAGACCGTTGCCTCGCATTGAACGCGATTTGTCACCCTGGTAAAATTTATCGAACATATGCTTCATTGTGTAGCTGTCCATACCTTTTCCGTCGTCGCTGATAATGAAAATGATATCGTCCGTTGTTTCATCGCAGGTAATTGTGATCGTCCCATGCTCTTTCGAGTATTTTACCGCGTTGTCAATAAGGTTAATCCAGAGATGGGAAAGCATTTCCTGGTTCGCGTAAATGGATATACGTTTAAGATTCAGGTTTATTTCGATATTCTTTGCGCTCCACTGCTTTTCAAGAAGGATTATGCAGTTTCTTATCTGCTCGTCAAGCTCGTATTCAGTTTGGTTCGTTATATACTGCTGATTCTCAAATCTTGTAAGGAGCAGTACATTTGTCGACATGTTAGCAAGCCTTTCGGATTCGGATATAATGATATCGGTATATTCACGCCTTTTTTCGTCGGACAGGTCCTTATTCTGCAATTGCCTGGCAAAGCCGCGTATTGAAACAATCGGCGTCTTGAACTCGTGGGAAAAGTTGTTGATGAAGTCGTTTCTGAACATTTCTATGCTGCCGAGTTCTTCGGCCATATGGTTAAAATTCCTTAAAAGAATGGCAATTTCGGAATCACCGTCGATTTCTTTGACACGAACGCTGAAATCCCCTTTTGCTACAATCTTTGTTGCTTTTATCAACTGATTTATAGGTTTTAGAAACCTCTCAACCAGTACGGTGGAAATGGTGGTTCCTATAACAACGCTTAACAAAAGTGTTATAACAGGCGAGAGGATCGGCCTAAGTAAAGGGGCCGGCATAATCCCCATTTTATATAAAACATAAACACATACCGATGTCAGCAAACCCGATATAACCATAATGGAAAAAATAAGAAAAACCATAGCGATATTCAGCGATTTTACCCTGTTCATGCTTTTATCACCGCCTTGTATCCAAGTCCTCTTACCGTGACAATCTCAAAATCGTCATTATTTTTAAACCTGTCCCTGAGACGGTTTATATGGACATCTACAGTACGTTCGTCAGTTTCTGAGTTCATGTCCCAAATTTCATCCATCAGGCTGCGCCTCGTGAATATTTTGTTATGGTAAGCCAGCAGTTTGTAAAGGAGCAAAAATTCCTTGTTGGGCAGTTCCTGAACAACTCCGTCTTTCGTAACGGTGAACGAGTCATAGTCAAGAACCGTATTTCCGACCGTAAGTTTTCGTTCATTCACAATCCGGGAACGGCGAAGAAGCGCCGAAATCCTTAAAAGCATTTCGTCTTCGTCCACGGGTTTCACCATGTAATCGTCGGTCCCGACGATGAATCCCAATTTTTTATCCGCAGGAGCTTCCTTTGCGGTTACCATCAGTATAGGTATATTATTATTGCACTGCCTCAGGGTTTTTGTAAATTCATACCCGTCCATGCGGGGCATCATAATGTCAAGAATAATTAAGTCAATATGGTGTTGATCCATTTTTTCGAGCGCGTCAATTCCGTCTTTTGCAAGAATAACTTCGTAGCCGTTTTGAACCAGTACGGCTTCCATCAATTTTCCTGTATTCTCGTCGTCTTCAACTACCATTATGCAAACCATCAAAACCCCCTCCATGAGACTTTTGTATATTATAGCCGGATAATATAAACTGATTGTTAACAAAGGTTAAAATTATACATTTTATCTTGAAAAACGTTTAATTTTTTGTTGCCAGTTAATATTCAGTTAATATTCGCCATATATCATAATAACATATATGGTTTCACTGGCGGAAGCCTTGCTGCTCTGTTCCGGATTATGCGCCGGCAATGTGTTTAAACCGTTATGCAATGGAAAAATATTTATTGGATTGGATTTGATTTAGTAAAATAAAATTACTATAATGAGTAAAGATTTTTTCCTTTTGCATGCGACGGGCGCTTGTGTTATTCACGGATATTTATTATTCGAATCAACATATAAAGGAGAAGGGGATAATCAATATGAGAATATTGGTTGATGCTATGGGAGGCGACAACGCTCCGGACGAAATCGTTAAGGGCTGTGTGGAAGCAATTAACTTAAAACAGGGTTTTGAAATTGAATTGCTTGGAGATCGGAAAAAGATTGAAAAGTGCTTTGCGGATAAACAATTTGATCGCAGCCGGATTATAATAACCGAAACCTGCGATGATGTGACAAATTACGATAAACCGTCGGAAGCTATTAGAAAAAAGAAAAATTCCTCCCTTGTAGTGGGGATGAAAAAAATAAAGGATAATGCTGCCCATGCTTTTATATCCGCAGGCAATACCGGTGCTATCCTTGCTGCGTCGCTGTTGATTGCCGGAAGAATAAAAGGTATTGTCAGGCCGGCCCTGGCCCCAATAGTACCATCTATCAACGGTCCTGTAATGATAATAGACGCAGGAATGAATACCCGCATAAAGCCGATAAGTTATTTGCAGTTTGCGGTTATGGGCACCGAATATATGCGGGTAAGGTATGGCATGGAAAACCCGCGTGTAGGCCTTTTGAATATTGGTACGGAAGAGAATAAAGGCAATGAAATTCACAGGCAGGCATATGACATTCTGAAAAAATCGCAGGTTAATTTTATCGGGAATATCGAGGGAAAGGATGTGCCTGAAGGCAATGTTGACATTGTGGTCTGTGACGGGTTTGTCGGCAACGCTATGCTGAAAGTGATGGAAGGCACAGGTAAGTACTTTTTTAACCATTTGGGGAATATATATTCGCGCAGTATTTGGGGCAGAATAAGCTATCTATTGGTTAAACATGAACTGAAGAAAATAAAAAAACAGGTAGATCCTGAAGAAATAGGCGGCACTCCGATACTTGGCGTTAACGGAATTGTTTTTAAGTGCCACGGAAATTCTAAGGCAAAGGCAATAAAAAACACTATCCTTAATGCATGCAACGTAAAATACCAGAGTATTATGGAACAGGTAAAAAACTCTTTTGTTCAAATGAAGACCAATGTTCAGACATAATGCCGTTAACCGCCGGATAATTTATGGTTTCGTTTCAAAAACTTTAAATGGGGTGATGCTTTGAGGGATAAGCTTACCGAATTTTTTTACAAGCTGAACCGCAAAGATTTTCTTGATGACCAGTACAAAGATTACTCCCATTTGGATAATCCCCTTCCGATAGGTTATGGGCAGACTATTTCTCAGCCGTCTCTTGTGCTGCAAATGACAAGAGATCTTGAACTTGAAAAAAACCATAAGGTTCTTGAAATAGGTACGGGTTCCGGTTATCAAACTGCGTTCCTTGCCGAGTTTTCAGGTGAGGTATATACGGTTGAGCGTATCGCAGAACTTTCAAATAAAGCTAAATCGCGTATAGAGAAGCTTGGCTATAAAAAAGTTCATTTTAAAATCGGGGACGGAAGCTATGGGTGGGACGAATACGCCCCTTACGACAGGATTATTGTTACGGCGGCAGCGGGAAGAATACCCGATGCCCTCATAGATCAGCTAAAAACCGGGGGAAAGATGGTTTTGCCTGTCGGCGAATCCGGTGTGCAGGAACTTGTCAGGATTATCAAAAAAGACGACGGCAGAATTGAAAAAGAATACCTGACACTGGTTCGTTTTGTTGAGCTCGTCGGTGAGTATGGATGGGTCAAAAACCCGCGTTGACTGGTGGAATGCATTATATGCAATATTTTGAGTACGGAAAGACGGAAATAGAGTATTTAAGCAGCCGAGACGTCTTGCTTGGAAAAGCGATTGACAGAATCGGAATTATTAAAAGACAGGTTTTCCCTGAACCATTTAAAGCCCTGATATATTCCATTATCGGACAGCAGATTTCGGGCAAGGCCGCCGATACTGTCTGGAACAAGCTTGTTGCCGCACTCGGGGAAATAACGCCTGAAACCCTTGGGTCGGTTGATTTGAAATGCATACAAGCCTGCGGAATGTCAGTCAGGAAATCAGAGTATATAAAAGGCATCGCGGAAGCGGCATTATCAGGAACGGTCGATTTTAAAAAACTAGATAACATGTCTGACCCGGATATAATAAATCAATTGACAAAACTTCGCGGCGTCGGTGTCTGGACCGTTGAGATGCTGCTGATTTTCTCACTTTGCAGGCCTGATGTATTAAGCTATAACGATTTCGGAATACGAAAAGGAATAATGAAACTGCATCAGTTAAACGAAATAAGCAGGGATCAATTCGAAGTGTTCAGAAAACTTTACTCTCCATACGGAACAACGGCTTCACTGTATCTTTGGGAGATAGCTGCAGGAAGATAATATACCGGTTTGCAGTTTCAGGCTAATATTTACTGAAAAATTTGGATTCCTGGTAAAACCGGTTAAGCTTTTTCAGGTTAACAACCCACAGGTACGCAACAAACGGGATAAATAAAACGAGCAGGTAAGGAATGCCGGACAGCAGTATGAAATTAAAAATACCGTGAAACAATATCGGGATAACCAGGGAACGTGAGAGGAATTGAGAACAGAGCCGGCTGTCATTGCAGAACTTGGCGAGTGAAAGGTAATATCCCATAGTGACGGCGAACAGCATATGCGCGGGCACACTTAGGACCCCGCGGTAAAGGCCTATATACGGATCAGCGTCATAACCCGACACAACATACATTATATTCTCAATCGTCGCGAAACCCAACGCTGAATAAGCGCAGTAAATAATACCGTCAAGTTTTTCATTGAAGGCGCTGTGGTTATACGCGATTTTCATCACAACAAGCCTCTTGAAAAATTCTTCGGTAAAGCCCGCTACAACAAAAGCGGTCCACGCAATCGACAAATAGCCGAAAAATATGTTTATTCCGTTTAATAACCGTTCTACAAAAATAGTCGGGATTGCAGCGAGCATACCAAAGAGAAAGAGCTTTAATAGAAGCCTGACAGGTTCGCGATCATATCTGTCGGTAAGATACAAACCGAACGAAAGCGCTATTCCCGGTATTACAGCGATAATTACAAGTCTGATAACGTCCATTTCAGATCGCCCTTTTCTTACAGCATACGCTGTGGTAAAATAAAACGTAAAAAATAATCAAATGCTTTGATGCAGCTTATAACGCTTTTTTCCATTTTTACTATAACAAAAGCAAACCCAAATTAACAACGTTTATTATCTGCAATATTGAAATAAAGATTCCGGGCAGAGCGATTAATTATTAGCATTATTGGCAGCAAAACATATTTTATGAAAGGTATTAAAATGGGACCGGAAAAAGATGCATTAAGAATAAGGTCGTTTGAACCGGTAGTAGATAAAAACAGCAGGGTATTGATACTTGGAAGCATCCCCGGCGAGGAATCGCTCCGTCTCCGTCAGTATTATGCCCATCCGCGGAACCTTTTCTGGCGTTTGATTTATAACATATTCGGCTGCGAGCCGCAGGATGATTACAATTCGCGAATATCGTTCCTGAAGGAAAAAGGAATCGCGCTGTGGGATGTCTACAAAAGCTGTACGAGAGAAGGAAGTCTTGACAGCAATATCAGGGATGAAGAACTGAATGATGTGGCAGGTCTTTTGGAATCATACCCCAATATAAAAGTTTTGTTCTGCAACGGCGGGGAATCCGAAAGACAGTTCCGTACAAGGATATTAAATAATGTAAACAGGCCGATACCGTATAAAAGGCTTTGTTCAACAAGCCCGGCAAATGCCTCGGTACCCTTTCGGGAAAAGTATGAGAACTGGCTCCAGGTACGCAGTGCGGTTGAAAACCGTATTTTGTATAAACATGTTTTTGACACCTGTATTGGGGTAATTAAGGTTTATTCGGACGGCAGCGGGATTTCGAGGATCGTGCTCCCGGGAGGCAGTGATATGCCGGATAATTCATATGCGGTTTTTCCGAAAGACGAATTAGCGGAAGAAGCAGGCAGGCAAATAATAGAATATTTCAGCGGAACCAGGAAGAGTTTCAGTATACCTGTCAATATAGAAGGCACTGAGTTTGAAAAAAAGATATATGCGCTTTTACAGCAAATACCATATGGGACAACAGTTTCTTACGGCAGGCTTGCCGAAATGGCCGGAAAAAACGGCGCCGCAAGAGCGGTCGGCCGGGCTGTCAGGAAAAATCCCGTTCCGATACTTGTCCCTTGCCACAGGGTAGTTGCGTCAAGCGGCAAAACGATCGGGTTCATGGGTATCCGCGGAAACCCTCTTCAGAATAAGCTTTTGCAGTTAGAGAAAGGTTATGCCTGAGCTTGGAGTTGAAAAAAATGATCTATCTTTACGATGGAAGCTTTGAAGGACTGCTGACATGCGTATTTGAAGCATATGCGTCCAAAGAACCGGATATATCGATTATTCCGCAAAAAGACTGTACACCGTCTTTTTTGGAAAAAGAGCGCGTGATAGAAACGGATATGGAGAAATTCAGGCGCGTATATGAATCCGTTTCGAAAAAAATTTCACCGCTTGCACAGAAGGTTATTTATAAGGTCTGGCTTAGCGAAGATGAAAATGCTTCCAATCTGATCTATAAATTCTTAAGGATCGGCTATAAAATCGGCGGTAAAGTAGTTAATTATATCCAGGACCCCGCAGTAAACAGGGTGATGGAACTGAACAAGGCGGTGGGAAGGGAAGCCCATCGTTTCCTTGGTTTATTAAGGTTCCGGGAGGTCCATAAAGGCATATTTTACGCGGATTACGAGCCCCAATACAATATTACCGCGCTTATAGCCCCGCATTTTGCGAGAAGGCTTGCGTGCCAGCCGTTTTTGATACATGATAAAAAAAGGAATATTTGCGCTGTTTTTAACGGACAGGAATTGGTTATGACCGACGAGACTCCTTTGGTTCCGGATAAAAGTATGGTATCCGGGGATCAATATTCGGAGTTGTGGAAGACGTTTTTCAGGACTATTGCCATTAAAGAGCGAAAAAACCCGAGGACGCAAATGAATTTCATGCCTAAAAAATATTGGAAGTACCTTACCGAATTGCAGCAGTAATTATAATATCCCTTGTAAAACGGGCATATCGTCCTGCTGTTATATATAATTTTCGATTGGGGTGGTTTGATGCCGGCTGTAAGAATAATCCCGTGTCTTGATGTATACAACGGGCGCGTGGTTAAAGGCGTGAATTTTGTAAATCTGAAAGATGCCGGGGATCCGGTCATGTGCGCGTCGGTGTACGTTAAAGCGGGAGCTGATGAAATTGCTTTTCTGGATATTTCGGCAACCAGCGAAAATAGAGGCATTATGGCCGATATGGTTGCAAAAGTTGCCGAATGTGTGTCCATACCGTTTACCGTAGGCGGGGGGATACGCACTATCGAGGATTTCAGGCGGATTCTGCTTGCAGGTGCTGATAAGGTGTCTATAAACTCTGCCGCTGTAAGGAATCCGGAAGTTATCTCCGAAGCTGCGATGCGTTTCGGCAGCGGGTGTGTTGTAGCGGCAATAGATGCAAAAAAAAGAGAAGACGGCTCGGGCTGGGATGTATATATAAACGGCGGCAGGCAAAATACCGGAAAAGATGTGGTTGAATGGGCAGTGGAGGTTGAAAAAAAGGGCGCGGGTGAAATACTTCTTACAAGCATGGACAGGGACGGAACAAAAGAAGGTTACGATCTTGAACTGACGCGGCAGGTAGCCGAAGCTGTCACGATACCGGTTATTGCCTCGGGAGGCGCGGGCAGGATGGAGCATTTCAGGGATGCCGTAACAATAGGTAAGTCCGCTGCCGTACTGGCTGCATCGTTATTTCACTTCGGCGAAATAGACATTTTTGAGCTTAAAAAATATTTAAAGCAGGAGGGAATAGAAGTTAACCTTTAAGTCACAAACTTTTTATAGTATGATATAAATATATCAAACCTTGACAAAAAAATAACAAAGAGATATACTTAATCCAGACATTTACAGATTTTCTGTAGGGGGTATAAAAGTATGGAAAAGAAGATTTCCGCGGCTGTCATCAGAAGGCTTCCCAGATATTACAGGTATCTGAACGATTTACTGAAGGTTGATATTAAGAGAATTTCATCACAGGAGTTAAGCGAGAGAATGGGCATAACAGCGTCGCAAATCCGCCAGGATTTAAATTGCTTCGGCGGGTTTGGTCAGCAGGGTTATGGTTATAATGTGGAAGTGCTGTATAAAGAAATAGGAAAAATTCTGGGAATTGACAGAAGGTTTACTACAATAATAATAGGCGCGGGAAATATGGGTAATGCTCTTGCGAATTATGAAAATTTCAAAAAACGGGGCTTCGACTTAATTGGAATATTTGATATCAGCCCTGACAAAGTGGGCAATGAAATAAAGGGGATCAAGATAATGCATATGGACGATCTCAAAGATTTTTGCTCAAAAAACCGTGTTGATATCGCGATCCTCACAGTTCCGGCCCAGGATATATCCGAAGTGGCTGAAAAGGTTGCGTCTCTCGGGATAAAAGGTATATGGAACTTTTCCCCTCAGGACTTAAAACTATCGCATGATGTCGTCGTCGAAAATGTTCATCTGAGCGACAGCCTGATGGTTCTTGGATACAAGATAATGCAGCGGGAGTGATTTTGAAGCGGATTATCATTCTGTTCATGCATTCACGGTAAGTATGCATAAACACTGGATTCCAAGGCCGCGCCCGAAATCGGTCAGACCTTCACCCGTTGTTGCCGTAATTCCGATACAGGATTCGTCTATATTTAACAGGGAAGCTATGCTTTTCCTCATTTCGTTTATCATTGGGCTTATCTTGGGGATGGCACACTCTATTGAAAACGAAGCATGAATAATTGAACCGTTCAAATATTTCAGGGCTTCTTTAAGGTACGCGCGGCTGTCTGTAATTCCGTCAATAAAACACATTTTGTCGGCTATCTCGCCAAGAATATTAACGCATGTAATTCCGGATATGGCATTTATTAAAGCGTGCAAAACCACGTCGGAGTCGCTGTTTCCCTTTAAAGGCGGACCTTCAAAATGGACGCCGCCAAGTATCAGCTTTTTACCACTGTTTTCAGTATCAAACCTGTGACTGTCCTGGCCGATTGAAACCTTGATCATATTGAGCCTCCCAAAACGCATAGGATATGGAGGGATTCAGGCCTCAAGAGCGTTTTTTTCCATCAGTTCTAGAAGCCTCATCAGTTCTTTCTGATCATTCTCATCCATATCTTTTGTGACAATCTCTCGCCAGTTCGACAACAGCTCGCGAATAACGGGCAGCAGTTTTTTCCCGTCTTCCGTAAGAAAGAGGCTGTTTTGCCGTTTGTCGTCCGGAGACTGCTCACGTTTTATATAACCCAGACTTTCCAGCCTGCTGCATTTTCGGGTAACACCGCTTTTGTCAATTAACAGGTATTCGCAAAGATTATCCTGGCTGGCTCCCGGGTTCCTGTCCAGAAACAGGATAATCAAAAACATGGAACCTTGCAGTTTATAACTTCGCAGGTGCTCATCAAGATAGTGCCGGCGCTGCCTTTCAAGCCGTGATATGTATCTGACGATATTTCGCGCAAAATCCTGTTTTTCATTTTTCATACTTGCATATTCCCATAAATCTGAAAAATCCGAATAATGCCGGTATGTTTCAGATAATTAATCTGTTTGAATATTTTTGATAATACCATAATTAACCGAAGCAGGCAAGCTGACCGCACGGCCGTGTTTTTGCAGCGGTGCTTGTTTGAGAAACAGCAGCCCTTATTATTTGTATCATTGACCAGGGTGTGCCGAATATGATAATATAGTTGCATAGCGCAACTTTAATATGACGCTTGCTGTTCGAACAGGGGGTAATTCCTTTTGACGAATGCTCAATCAGCGGAACGCGAGCTCAGACGAAAAATGATGCTCGAAGATTCGGTTGTTAAAGTTATACCAATTGTAGCTGTTCCAACAATCATAACCATGCTTATAGATTCAATATACAACATTACCGACACATATTTTGTAAGCCAGCTTGGTACAACAGCTACCGCAGCCGTCGGCGTAAACTCATCTCTGATGCACTTGCTGCGTTCCGTTGCAATGGGATTCGGTATAGGCGCGGCAAGCTACATATCGCGATTGCTTGGAGCAAAACGTGATGAGGAAGCGAACAGAGTGGGCACGACAACACTGCTCACAGGACTTATCGCGTTAATGGTTATTTCACTTGCAGGTTATATATTTATACGGCCTATGGTCAGAATGCTCGGCGCGACAGATACGGTAATGCCGTATTCAATGGATTACGCGAGATGGATCCTTTTTACGTCGCCTTTTACCGCCGGAACAGTGATATTAAGCCAGCTTTTGCGTTCCGAAGGCAGCACCAAATACTCAATGATTGGAATGGTTTCGGGGTGTATTGTAAATATTGGGCTTGATCCCGTTTTTATCAGTGTTTTGGGGCTTGAAGTCGCCGGCGCCGCTATCGCTACGGGAATTTCAAAAGTAACGAGTTTTATCATATTGCTCATACCTTTTTTGAAAAAGAAATCAATGCTTGAACTAAAGCTGCGTTTTTTTACCCCGACTAAAGAAATATACGCCGAAATCGCAAAAATGGGGATACCCACTTTCCTGCGGAGCAGTATGTTAGCCGTGTCAAGCATTGTAATCAATAATATTGCCGGTACCTTCAGCGATTCCGCGCTCGCTGCAGTAACCGTTGCAAATAAGGCAACCCGCCTTATTGGTTCGGCTATTATAGGCCTTTCACAAGGATTCCAGCCTGTTGCCGGATATAACTGGGGTGCAAGGAATTACGCGAGAGTACGGAAAGCGTTTTGGGCATGCACCGTAATGGGTGTGGCGGGAAGCATGGTATTCGGTGCGGTTTTAGCGGTGTATTCAAAACGGCTTGTAGGAGTTTTTGCGTCATCGGATGATTTGGAGATATTACGGATTGGTTCGTATATGATAATAACCCAGTGCATCACAATGGGATTCCATGCCTGGGGGGCGATATCCAACGGCCTTTTCCAGGCTTTGGGCAGATCCGTAGGCGCCGCGATACTCGGCCTTTCACGTCAGATGATCTGCCTGGTACCGTGTATTGTAATATTGTCAAAAGTATTTGGAGTATATGGTCTTGCTTCGGCACAAGCCGCTTCGGATATTTTGACGTTTATAGTGGCGTTGTTTATGACCATCGCACTGTTTCGCAAGATAAAGCAAATGGAATATGAAAGCGGTATAACGGAAACAGAGAACCGGCCTGACGATGTACAGCCGCAGATAGAGCACGAAGAAGCAATCCCGCTCTAGGTTTTTTAAACGTCAGGTCTATAGGCCGCCCGTCTTGAAGGGCAGTTTTCCCTTGGGCAAAGTTCACAGTTTTCAAATTTTTTATCCGACGTAAAATATATCCCCGAAGACGATTTTACCGGAATCATCAAAAAGCTGTCGGTAAGCTTGACACCGGCTGTATCGGCAAAAAGGGAGAACAGTTTTTTCTGTTCGCTTATCGGCCAGTCTTCCAAGGCACCCGGGTTCATGCAGGATAGTTCACCGCGAAGCCTTTTTTCCGTTAAATGCTTTACTAATCCATTGACAGCGGACTTTAACGCGAGCTGCATTATCATATCGGCAAAGTATGCCTTTAGAGGGTCGGTAATACCACCGGCCCACTGCTCGATTTCGACGCCGCATGTTGCGATATACGGAAACAGCCTGTGCGTGGATTTTGTTTTAGTACTCAGTAAGCGGCTGTTGAAAGTTTTGCCGTCAATTACAATGGCATCTTCCGTTCTTGATTCAACATATGCTTCAATATAAATGGCTTTAGGTCTGGCAATGTAACAGGCCTCCTTGAGAAGTCGTATTGCTTCATCGGCCTCGGATGAATCCTCGGGAATCTTTATTGCCGAAAGGAATTGCGAATCAGTTATTTCAAACGGAATGTCGTCAAGCATTGTTTCAATCATGCAGTCTGCTCCTTTACAAAAATTACTCATGAAAATCCTCCATTACCTTCTTTGCAATTAGTATATCTGCCGGCAATAGTTCAAATTTCAGTAAATCTATTACTTTTACCCATTTATACCTATCATGGACAGACATCTGAATTGTGCCATTAGTTATTTTACAATAATAGGCAATAAGGTCAATATTCATGTTACCGTAAAATGTGAGTTGCCTCAGTACAAAATTTGTCTATAGAAATATCTATATTAAGTTCCTCTTTAAGTTCTCTAATAAGGCAATCTTCAGGAGTTTCATTTAATTCAATCTTCCCGCCCGGGAACTCCCAGCCCCCGGCGAAATTTTCTTTTAGTGCACGTCTGGTAATTAGTACTTTATCATTATCTGTAATAACTCCTGCTGCTACTCTAATTCTGTTCATAACTTATACCTCTTAATATCTTCGAAGTCACTATACTCACTTTCTGATTAATTCGGCAGCCTTCTCCAAACATGTTAAGTAACACTCACTCCTTGCACTGAACCTGGATATATGCCGCAATTAAACATCATATAACAATTATATAGTAACAAATTCATATGTCTATATTTTGTTTATACGCTTGTATAAACACAAACACAGCAAGTTATGAAGCTTTTTCCTGAACTGTTTTATTCAGACGAATAGTTACACTGTTCATTAAGTCAGCAGGTAACATCTATATAATATAATAACCTATATTGAAGTGAAGGATTTCTGCCTTGTTGTATGATAAAATAAAATTAAAAAGCATTGGTTACCCGAGTGCCTGCGTATGGGCAATATGTTCAAACAACCGGGGATGGGGTTGCAAAAATGAGTTTGAGGTTTATATACGGCAGGGCGGGCAGCGGAAAAACCCGTTTTTGCCTGAACGATATAAAATCAAGGCTGAATGCAGGGGAAACACGGCCGCTTCTTCTTTTGGTGCCGGAGCAGTTTACATACCAAGCCGAGAAAGACTTGATTAAAGTGCTTGGCATGGGCGGGATACTTAGGGCAGAAGTATTGAGCTTTCGCCGCCTGGCTTTCAGGGTGTTTAATGAAACGGGCGGTATTACATATCCGCATGTGCATCCGGCGGGAAAGAATATGATCCTTTACAGAATTCTTGACAAACTGCGGCATAACCTTATTGTGTTTTCCGGTTCTTCAGGGCGCGAAGGTTTTGTTAATACACTGTCTAATCTTATTACCGAATTCAAACGGTATAAGGTCACGCCGGACGCACTGCTGAACGTTTGCAGCGGGTTTGACGACAAAAACCCGTTGAAGGAGAAACTTTCCGAAATAGCCATTGTATATGATCTGTTTAATACGACGATAGCTCAAAGGTACAAGGACCCTGACGACGATCTTACAATCGCGGCAAGAAACATAGCCAATTGTAATATTTATAACGGTTCGGAGATATGGATTGACGGCTTTTCAGGATTTACTCCGCAGGAATACGCCGTCATCGAACAGCTCATGAAAAAGGCCGGAAGGGTGAATATAACTTTATGTACCGATAGCCTTGCCGATGATGAGTTTGCCGATACAACCGGTGTTTTTTTTCCGATTAAGGCTTCATATGCGAGGCTTGTGAAAACAGCAAAGCAAAACGGTATTGATATTGAGCCTGCGGTTTATTTAAAGCACGTGTACCGGTTTGCCCCGGACAGCGAGCTATCCCACCTTGAACGTTATCTGTATGCTTACCCATATAAGCAGTATACAGGTAAAACACAAAATATATCACTGTTTTGTTCTGTTAACATATACTCGGAAATAGAAGAATGCGCGAGGGATATTATAAGGCTTTGCAGGGATCACGGCCTGCGCTACAGGGATATTGCCGTCATTACCGGCAACCTTTCCGGCTATGAAAAAATGACAGAGGTTATTTTTTCCGAATACGGCATTCCGTGTTTCATCGACAGAAAAGTAGACATAGCCAATCACCCGCTTGTACGCATGATTTTGTCAATGCTTGATATATTTATTGAAAACTGGTCATACGAATCTGTTTTCAGTTACCTGAAAACCGGCCTGACAGGAATCGACCGAAGCAGGATCGACAGGCTTGAAAATTATGTCCTTGCCTGCGGGATTAAAGGGAAGCGCTGGACAGACGATAACAAATGGAACATGATACCGGAACTTGTTCCCGATGATACGGGCATTGAGTCGTTAAGCGAGATGCTTGAAGATGTTAACGACACAAGGGATATGGTCGTTAATCCGCTTAAGGATTTCAGATGGAAAACGAAAGGCAGGAGGAAAGCTTCTGAATTTTGTTCAAGCCTTTATGACTTTTTATGCTGGCTCGGGGTTCCGGAAAGAATTGAACAAAGCATCGAAAAATTCAGAAATGACGGGGATTTGAATACAGCAAACGAATATTCTCAGGTGTGGAACATTGTAATGGATGTTCTGGATCAGACGATCGAAGTAATGGGTGATGAAACGTTTGGGATTGAAAGGTTTGCATCGATACTTAAAATCGGTTTCGGCGAGTATAAGATTGGTTTGATTCCGCCTTCGCTCGACCAGGTGCTTGTTGGAAGCATAGAGCGGTCAAGAAGCCATGAGATTAAGGCATTGTACATACTTGGCGCCAATGATGGGATATTTCCTCCCCCGGTTATCACTGAAGGAATTCTTTCCGATCATGAAAGGAATGTGCTTAACGATGCAGGAATTGAACTTGCAGGCGACTCAAGAAAGCGCGCTTTCGAAGGACAGTACATGATATACAGGACATTGTCGTCTTCCTCAGAATTTTTAAGGATTAGCTGGCCGATTGCGGATAACGGAGGGAGAGCGCTGCGCCCGTCAATTATTATATCGCGGCTGAAAAAGCTGTTCCCGGAGATTACCGAAACGAGCAATGTAATTCCCGGAGCGCCGGATGACGAAATGAACCTTTTAGCGGGCAGGTTACCCGCGTTCAGGCAAATGATAGCAATGCTTCGCCAAAAAGCTGACGGAAGGGACATCAGTCCGGTTTGGCAGGAAGCATACCGCTGGTTTTTTACAGACAGTGAGTACAGGGAAAAATGCGTTGCCGCAAGGGCGGCTTTTCAATACAGAAACACAGCGCAGCCCATCAGCCATGACAGGATCGTATCGCTTTACGGCAGGCAGCTTAATACCAGCGTATCGAGGATTGAGAAATATTCTTCGTGTCCTTTCGCGTTTTTCGTTCAATACGGGCTCGGTGCGAAGGAAAGAAAGGTGTATGCGCTGCGGCCGCCCGATATCGGTACGTTCATGCATGCCGTAATCGAAAGATTTTCAAAGCTGCTTTCCGAAAGCGGCGAATCCTGGAGGGATTTCGACTTCGACTGGTGTGCCGTGAGGGTTTCCGAAATAGTTGATCGGATGCTTCGTGAAATGAGGGGTTCCGGGATTGCCGGTTCAAAAAGGTATTCGGCGCTTGCTTCAAGGCTAAAGCGCGTTGTTTCAAGGGCTGTCTGGGTCATCGCGAAGCAAATACGATGCGGCGGCTTCAACCCTGTCGAATATGAAGTCGATTTCGGGGAAGACGGTAAATACCCGCCTATGATAATCGAACTCGATTCGGGCGAAAAGGTCTGTCTTACCGGCAGGATAGACAGGATTGACGCTTTTGAGTCGGAAAAAGGCACATATATAAGGATAGTTGACTACAAATCAGGAAGTAAGGAATTTAATCTGTCCGATATATATTACGGCCTACAGATTCAACTCGTAACATATCTTGACGCGATCCGGGAAAGCGGGAAGGCCGGTTATCTGCCCGGCGGCGTATTGTATTTCAGAATTGACGACCCGGTTATAAAGAGAAGCGGTAATATGTCACCGGAGGAAGTAGAAAAAGCAATTATGAAGAAACTTAAAATGAACGGGCTTCTTCTTGCCGATGTAAAGCTTATAAAGGAAATGGACCGGACGATTAACGGAAATTCGATGATAATACCGGCATCAGTAAATAAAGCGGGCACACTCGGGAAGAATACGTCGGCAGCCACTATCGAGCAGTTCATTTTGCTTAGAAGGCATGTGAAAAAACTGTTAACGGATATATGCAGTGAGATAATGAAAGGGAATGTTTCAATTAAACCGTACAAAAAGAAGAAAGAAACACCATGCAGGTACTGCGGCTTTTTACCTGTATGCCAGTTCGACAGTTCCCTGGAGGAAAACTCATTCAGGTTCCTTCAGGATATTGATTCAAAAAGCGTATGGAGTATTATTGAGCGTGAAAACCGAAAACAGGCTTTTGAACCTGATCAAAGGCATTTGTGATGTAACCTTGATAAAAATCCGCTGTAAAATATATAGTGACAAGCTTTAATACGTACTGGCAATATATTGTACAGCGGAACTCAAAGTATATAACATCGCAAATGCCATGATCTGCTTTAAGATAGATCGGCTTTAAGATACATCACGGCAGACAGGCTTAATTTGGGTTTTCGGTTACGGTGTAAAATTCAGGTTAAAAGGAATGGTCTTATTAATGGATAGCGGCAGGAATTGGACAGCGGAACAAAAAGAAGCAATAACCGAACAGGGCTGCGATATGCTCGTTTCAGCGGCAGCGGGAGCGGGTAAGACGGCAGTCCTTGTTGAGAGGATTATCAATAAAATAACTGATCCTGATAACCCTGTCGATATAGACAGGCTGCTTGTAATGACCTTTACAAACGCGGCAGCGTCCGAAATGCGGGAGAGGATTGCCAGCGCTATTGCCGAAAGGCTTGAAGCGAACCCGGGCTCGCAAAATATCCTGCGGCAGCTTACGCTGCTTGATAATGCGACAATCACGACGATACATTCTTTCTGCGTTGACGTGATACGCTCAAATTTCCAGCTTATCGGCATTGATCCCAACTTCAGGGTCGCTGATGAAACAGAATGCCGGTTAATTAAGCTTGAAGCACTAAATGATGTATTCGAAGAGCAATACGAGATTGAAAACCCAAGCTTTTACGAACTGCTCGAATGTTACGGCGGGAACAGGGATGATCAGGCTCTTCAGGATTTGGTTTTATACCTGTATGATTTTGTGCGCAGCATTCCGTGGCCTGAAGAGTGGCTTAACAGGATGTGCGGCATGCTGGATATCGCTGATGGAACGGACTTTTCACAGACGCCGTGGGGGAAAGCAATCCTTCATTCGGTGAAGCTCGAACTTGAAGGGATTCTGAAAATGATTGGCCGGGCGCTCGAACTCACCGGTGCAGGTTCCGCCCGGGAAGGGAATGATACTGGCGTTTCACGCGGCCTGGATAAATATTATGACATATGCATCGAAGATTATAAGAATATATCGTCAATCCTGGATTATATAAAAAACGAAGACATAAAGTGGGACGACGTTTACGGCCTGCTTCAGGGAATTTCGTTCAGGGCGCTGCCCCGCGCGGGCAAGGATACCGGCACGGAAAAACAGGAGAAAATAAAAAAATTAAGGAATGACGCCAGGGCGGGAATAAAAAAACTGCGTGAAAAGGTCATTACGGCCGTATCGGATGAAATTGCGTCCGACCTGAAAATGGTATACCCGAAAATAAAAACGCTCTGCGGCCTTGTAAACATGCTTTCGGAAAAATACGCGCAGAAAAAAGCCCGAAGGACGCTGGTCGATTTCAATGATCTGGAGCATTTCTGTCTTGAAATACTGTCGCAAAAAAACGCGGACGGTACGCTTAATCCGTCCGAAACAGCGCTTAACTACAGGGAAAAGTTTTCTGAAATCCTTGTTGATGAATACCAGGACAGTAATCTCGTCCAGGAAATCATAATCAACATGATATCAGGAAAGGGAGAAAAAGGGCCGAATGTGTTTATGGTCGGAGACGTAAAGCAGAGCATTTACCGCTTCAGGCAGGCAAAGCCAGAGCTCTTTCTCCACAAATACAATACGTATTCAATGGAAAAAGGCAGCCCGTTCAGAAAAATACTTCTTTATAAAAATTTCAGAAGCCGCTCCGAAATATTGGATGCGATAAACTTTATATTCAGGCAGGTAATGTCGATCGAGGCGGGAGAAATCGATTATACCGATGCGGAGCGTTTGAACTGTGGGGCGGTTTTTCCGGAATATGACGAAAATGAAATTACTGCGGGAGGCAAAACCGAACTTCACCTGTTTCTCGGCGGCAGCGGCAGCGAAGCTGTTGATGACAGCGAACACGATGCGGATGAAGAAAAAAATGAAGAAGACGATGAAACGGCGGATAATGAGATTCTTGACAATATACAGTATGAAGCAAGGCTTGCAGGGCAAAGAATCATTAATTTAATGAAACCTGATGAAAACGGGAGATATTTCTGCGTTTTGGACCGTGCAGCCGGAAAGTACCGGAGGGTACAGTACCGCGATATAGTGATACTTCTGCGTACGACAAAAAACTGGGCGGAAGTCTTTGTCGACGAATTATCGATGATGGGCATACCTGTTTTTGCCGATACCGGAACCGGCTTTTTTAAAACAGTGGAAATACTTGTCATGATGTCGCTTCTTCAGGTTATAGACAATCCGCTCCAGGATATTCCGCTCCTTTCGGTACTTCGTTCGCCTATAGGCGGTTTTACGACCGATGAACTTGTAGATGTAAGGCTTGCCGCGAAGAAAAAGCCTTTGTTTGAAGCATTGCAGACGCTGGCTCAAAGCGGCCGGGGCGAAACAGCGCAAAAGGCGTCCGTGTTTGTTCAAAAACTGAACATGTACAGGGAAATGGCCCAATACATGCCTGCCGATAAATTAATTTGGCAGTTATATACCGAAACGGGCTACTATGGAATGGTCGCCGCGATGCCTTCCGGAGAGCAGCGCCAGGCAAACCTCAGGCTATTGTTCGAATATGCGCGCCGGTTTGAAGAAACAAGTTATAAGGGTTTGTTTAACTTTATAAATTTCATAGATAAAATAAAAAGCAGCAGGAGCGATTTCGGAAGCGCGAAAATACTGGGCGAGAATGAGAATGTCGTCCGTATTATGAGCATCCATAAAAGCAAAGGGCTTGAATTTCCGGTTGTGATAGTTGCGGGCTGCGGGAAGAGGTTTAATCTTCAGGATGTAAATAAAAACATTCTTCTGCACCAGGAACTTGGTTTCGGTCCTGAAGCGGTAGACATAAGTTTAAGGCTTTCGTGGCCTACGGCGGCGAAGATTGCGATTAGGGAGAAAATAAGGGCGGAAACGCTTTCCGAAGAAATGCGTATTCTGTATGTTGCGCTTACGAGGGCCCGAGAGAAGCTTATAATTACCGGCACCGTTAGCAATATTGAGCAGGCGGCGGCAAAATGGTCGGATATCGCCAGTGTTCGTGAAAACACGCTTTCAGGTTACGATATGCTGAAAGCCTCAAGCTTCCTTGACTGGATTTGTCCCGCGCTTTTAAGGAATAAAAACTGTGCAGGATTCAGGAATAGCATAGGCTGCGACGGTGAATTCAACGCAGAATTGATAGATGATCCTTCCGAATGGATGATAAAATTGTGGGATAAGTCTGAAATTCAGAACATCGGGCTACAGGAGGAGCGTAAAGAATCGGAATTCATAAAATGGCTTGACGGCCTCGAGCGGGAAGAAGGCATTCCGGGACAGGCCGAAGAGGTATCAAGAAGGTTAAGCTGGGAATATCCTTATTCTAAGATTTCAAAAGTTCCTGCGAAGGTTTCGGTGACCGAACTTAAGAGAAGGTTCGACACCGCTGTTTCGGAAGACACACGTTCTATTCCGGAATATCTTCCGTCGCTGAATAAAAAGCCTGTGTTTTTAATTGAAAAAAAGGGTCTCAGCGCTGCGGAGAAAGGGATCGCGCTTCATTTTGCAATGCAGCATCTTGATTATTATAACGACGATATTGAATCGCAAATTGAATCAATGGTTAAGAAGGATTTATTAACGCCGCAGCAGGCGCAAAGTATTGACGCCGATAAGATCCGCCGCTTTCTTTCATCGCCTGTCGGTGCAAGGATGCTTGCTTCGGCAAAAATATTCCGCGAGGTGCCGTTTAATATTGAAATACCGTGCCGCGAGCTGTATCCCGAAATGAATGAGGAGCCCTCAGGAAGCGAAACTATTCTTCTGCAGGGAATAATCGATTGTTATTTTGAAGAACCGGATGGTATTGTACTCATTGATTACAAGACTGATTACGTCACTTCGGACATGCTTGAAGCGGTTAAAGAGAGGTACAGGACACAGATCGAATATTACGCAAGGGCGCTTGAGATGCTGACCGGGAAGAACGTCAAGGAGAAGTATATATACCTTTTTTACATGGACGAGCTTGTCGGTATGTAACCGGACAAATGCTTCCAAAGTAATTATTAAAGATTAATCCGTCGGAGGTGTACCCATGATTTTGTACTACGATAACAGGTTTGAAACAGTAAATTTCGGAATGAAGCACTTAAAGAAGTCTATTGAAAAAAACAATATTTTATACGTGGAAAAACCATTGAGCAGTTTTACAGGAGGCAGCGGACAATTGTCGGTGATAGCTTCATTTGTCGGACAGGGAGTATGTAAGGATATACGCGGACTGGAAGAAGGCGGGTTTGATATAACAAAGGAAGACAGCCATATCTATATTACCGGCGGGGATCATGTCGGGCTCATGTATGGCATTTTGGATGTTGCCGAAACTATTGAGTTTTATGGAGTTGAGGGGATTAAATGCAAAACCGAGAACCCGTTCCTTAAAATGAGAGGTGTAAAATTCAACCTTCCTTTTGAGCCATATGCCAATGGAGATCCGTTTGAAAAGAACATAAAAACCTGTCTCGATATAAATTTCTGGAGGGACTACATAGATTTTCTGGCTTTAAACAGGTATAACTGCCTGAGCCTGTGGTCCGAGCATCCGTTTCATATGATGTTCCGTCTTGAAAAATACCCTTATACCTGCCCGTATTCGGATGTTGAACTTGAAAAGTATAAGGATGTTTATAAATTCATATTCAGACATGCAAAAATGAGGGGATTAAAGACATATCTGATTACATGGAATATAAGGATAACCCCTTTTGTTGCAAAGGGCCTTGGTCTCCCGGAAGAACTCGGGGATATGTCAGGATGGTATAACTATGTTTATGACTCTCATAATAAAATACCATACAGTGATGATAAATTAATCCCGGTAAGACAGCATTTGCCGATCATTAAAGACTATTTCAGGGAATGTATAAAAACTCTCGTGACAACTTACAGTGATCTTGACGGCATAGGCACAAACTGTGCGGAAGAGATGGCAGGCGATGCGATAGAAAGGCAAAACTGGGTTATGGAAACTTATCTTGAGGCAATTAAAGAAACAGGAAGAGATATGCCATTTATCATGAGAACAAACATGGGCAGCGGCAAAATAGCAAAGGAGTTTTTGGATCGGTACCCATCGAAGGAAAAATATATAAGCTGGAAGTATTCCAATGCCCATATGTATTCCCATCCCAAGCCGCGTTTTGAAGAACTGTGGGGAGCATGGGACGGCGTGAACCTGGAGGATGTAAAAGCAATTTTTACCGTGCGAAATGATGATTTCCATACATTAAGGGGCGGAGACTATGATTTTATCAGAGATTATATAAAAGGAATGAAAAAGCCTTATGTCCATGGTTTTTACTGGGGAGCCGACGGATATACCTGGGCATCCGATTTTCAGCATGTGCCTTTTGGACATAAATTTTGGAAATATGACTTTGAAAAACACTGGCATCAATTCGAATTACTTGGAAGGTTGGGTTATAATCCGGATATGAGCGAGGATATATGGATACAAAAATACAAGCGCTGTTACGGCAAAGCCTGGGGGAGAAGAATTTATCATTGCATAAAGAAAGCGACAAAGATAATTCAGGCGGTTAACAGGCTTGCATGGATAAATTACGACTATGAATGGCATCCTGAAAGCCTGCTTTCGGTATTTGGATTCAGGTCCGTCCTGGACTTTATGAACAGCAAACCTATGCCGGGTATTGGCACAATAGGAATCAGGGAATACGTTAAGAATGATTTGAACGGTAGAGAAACAGAAGGAGAAACACCCGTTGACATAATAAAAATAATCAAAGAATCGGTTGAGAACATAAGAATTTATTTAAAACAATTAAGGGAAGAGATACCTCATGAATACATGCACGGAGAACTGAAATGCACACTAATGGATATTGAAGCATGGGAGAAACTCGGAGATTATTACTATAATAAACTTTCTGCATCGTTAGATTTGGTTTATTTCCAGGAAACAGGCGACCAAAACTATAGGAATAAAGCAGTCAGATTTCTTGAACAGGGACTGGATTCCTGGAAACAGTTATCTTTAATATGGTCACAGCATTATCAGCCTTATATGATGTCCAGGGTAAGAAGAATATTCGGTTATCCGTATTATATCGAGGATGTGGAAAGGGATATTGAAATTGCCAAAGGGATGTAATTTTAGCATCCGGGAGTTTATTTGACAATGCGCTGCTTATGGTATATCATCATTTTTGCACGTTATTTATAAAAACGCAGCGAAACTGCAGGGTCAGTTTTATTGCCCCGGGCTAAAGGCAAGCCGCCGGGATAACCGCAGCGGCAGACCCGGCTGCGGCTAATCGGACTTAGTTAATCATCGGAAGGAAGTACTGATTTGTATTTATACGACGTTCATGTACATACATCGGAAACGAGTCAATGCGGAAAGGTTGACGCGAAAACTGCTGTTCATATGTACAAAAATGCCGGATATCATGGCCTTGTTATAACCGATCATTTTCATGGGGATTATTTTAATACTCTCGCCGGTTCATGGAAAGACAGGGTCAATGAGTATTTGCGGGGATACCGGATTGCGCTGCAGGAAGGCGAAAAGATTGGCATTAATGTGATTTTAGGAATAGAGTTAAGGTTTGAAGAAAATTATAATGATTACCTTATTTACGGAATTGATGAAGACTTTTTATATGAAAACGAGTACCTTTATAAAATGAACATAAAAAAATTTCATGAATATATACATGGAACCTCAATTATGATATATCAGGCTCATCCATTCAGAGCTGCCGTTTTTCCGGAAAAACCCGAATATCTTGACGGAATTGAAGTATATAACGGCAACCCAAGGCATGAGTCACACAATGAAAAGGCAGTTGAATACGCGAAGAAACACAACCTTAAAATGATATCCGGTTCCGACTTTCATCAGGCCGGGGACCTGGCCCGCGGGGGAATAGTCCTGACCGCAGCGCCGAAAGATTCGATGGAGCTTGCGAAGATGTTGGCCGGAGGATGTGTTGTAAGGCTTATTCAAAATAGTTAGCTGCTGAAATTCATATTTTCGGGAGGAATTTTGAATGGTTATTGAGAAATTGACGGAAATGATCTTAAGCAGCCGCTATGTCGTTTTTTTCGGCGGAGCCGGTGTGTCAACCGAAAGCAATATTCCCGATTTCAGGAGCGAAAGCGGTATTTACAATACGATAAAAAATTACGGGCGGCCGCCTGAAGTAATTCTCAGCCATTCTTTTTTTATTTCCGAACCTGAAACATTTTATGATTTTTATAAAAACCATATGATATACCCCGACGCAAAGCCGAATAATGCGCACATTGCCCTTGCGAAGCTGGAGCAGAAAGGGATATTGAAGGCGGTAATAACGCAGAATATCGACGGATTGCACCAGGCTGCAGGAAGCAAGGAGGTTCTTGAGCTTCACGGCTCGATATACAGGAATTACTGTATGAAATGCGGAAAGAAATATGATCTCGAATACGTCATGTCGTGTTCCGGACCATATCCTGCCTGCGAAAAATGCGGAGGCATTGTTAGGCCGGATGTTACCCTGTATGAAGAAAGCCTCGATATGCGTGTCCTGAATAAATCAATATCGCATATTGCGAAGGCAGATATGCTTATTGTGGGAGGCACATCCCTTGCGGTTTACCCGGCCGCCGGGCTGATTGATTATTATAACGGTGACAGGCTCGTATTAATTAACAAGTCGTCGACGCCGTACGACAGTATAGCTAATATCGTTATCCACGATTCAATCGGAAAGGTTCTCGGCAGTGTAATAAACAGCATTTAGCTTATTGGCGGCGTATGCCCGTTTTGCTTTTTAAACTGATTTTCCCTATAACAGAAAAGACCGATACGCACGCGGCAATAACAAGAATATCAAATATAAAATTGAAAAGGAACAACTGCTTTGCCGTATCGGCTTCACCGTTTCCGACATAGGGCATCGGGAACTGCAGGAGGCCAATGCCTGTAGCAACCCAAAAAAGTTCAATTTTTAAGCGATAACGCAAGTCGGATTTATGCTTCATATATTCAAAGACCGAAACAGACAATACTGCGGCTGCAAATGCGATGATAAAAACCAGTCTTTTTGGGAAATACCCGTTCCTGAAATCGGACCATAACGTAAACCTTTTAAATTCATACGTATAACCGCTTACCGCGCCTTTTTCATATTTGCCGAGAAAGCTTTGGGTTTGAAAGCTTTGGGATGCTGTGTATTCCAATCCTTTTATTAGCCTTCGGGGGTTCAGAATATAGAATTTTAACAGCTTAATGTTGCTTATTTTCCGGTAGAACTCCTTTTCCGTAATTTCCGACCACGGTACATATTTTTCATATTCTTCGGCCGGAAGGTAAGCATGTTTTCCTGCTTCAACCGCGAGGTCGGCCGGTAGTCCGAGCATTTCGAGGTCTTTTTCCGGGTTTTCGGAATTTTTTAATATGCCGTAAAAAACGGAATTGTATTTGGTATCTTTGCCGCAGGTATTATTGAGGTCAACATATATGCCGCCGCAGTAGTAAATAAGCAGAATTGCCGGCAGGAAAACATAAAGACGCGTTTTTCCGATATGGAAAATTTCTTTTTTTGCGAATACAATTCTGACGATTATGAAAACAACCAAAGGAAGTGCTGATATGCACTGAAGTTTCGCTCCAATGAAAAGAAGCGATGAAAAAAACAGCAATGCAAGCTCTTTTATACCCGGTTTTTCGCTTTTAATTAAATACAAACAGGAAGCCGCGAATATAAGCATGCCAATAATCATCATCGGTTCCCCGTACAGGCTGTTGAACCAGATCAGGTAATTGCCGTCCAGTAGTATGAACAGCGAAATCAACCCGCAAAAAATAAATGTTGACTCTTTCTTTATTTCGAGCAGGTTAAGGCATAATAATATCGACGATATATACATCAGGCAGTAAACGGCCGAAAGGATATGAGTATTAAAAACATTCATCCCGGCTGTCCGGCAGATGAGTTTTGCCGCGGCTATGGGATATATCATGCTCGTTGTCGGTATTATCCCGGCAAGCCGAAGGGGATTTATACCGACCATATCATATTCTTTTACAACATAGCGGAAAAAATACGAATCGGAATCAGCGTCCATGAGAAGACCTGCAACCCCCATAACCCTTTGAAAATCGCCCTGATCGGCCACTCCCGGATATGGGGGGTTATACAGGACATATACGGTTATTGCGCATGCAATTACAAATAATAAAATACAACTGAAAAACCTTGCGCTTATGCGTTTTTTCGGCACTGTCATTATGCGGAACACGTCGTACTGTCTCCTGATTTTTTACTGCTGCATTAGTGTTTCCGCTTTGCGTCCCGGTTAAACGCACGGCATCGGGTTTAACTTTTAGTTCCAATATACGACGAGTTCTTCAACAGGTTTCTTTTGGCGCCTTGTAACAGGCGGTTTCGTATAACCGAGCGTAGTAAAAATAATCGGTTCAAGATTGCTGTTAAGTTTTAATACTTCGCGCGCGGCGTCGGCATTAAATGCTCCGATCCAGCATGTTCCGAGGCCAAGGGCAGTAGCTGCCAGTACGATATGATCCATAACGATTGCGGCATCTATTTCTGAAAAGTCCCTGTGGCCTTTCCGGGCTTCATAAATATCCTTCATCGCACAGACACATAGAACATAAGGAGCTTCAACGAACCAATCCGGTGAATATATTTTTTTCAGTTCGTTCTCATGACCGGCCGTTTTTACTACAATTATTTTAAATGCCTGCATGTTTCTCGCAGTTGGAGCTTTTGCGGCAGCCTCCAGTATTTTATTAAGTTTTTCAGGTTCAACGGGATCGGGTTTATAAGAGCGAATGCTGCACCTGGTATCAATGACATCAAAAAACTGCATATATATTCCTCCTTATTGCTGAAATGTATGTCATACCAAATCAAATTATAGCACAGCGGATGGGAATTAGTAAATCTTGCCGCCGGCCGGAAGCCTTATGCTATTTGTAACCATCGGGATTATTCTGCTGCCAGCGCCATGCATCGGCACACATTTCGTCAAGTCCGTATTTTGCGGTCCAGCCAAGTTCATTTTTGGCTTTTGACGGATCGGCAAAACTTGTCGCAATATCACCGGGCCTTCGTTCGGCAAACCTGAACGGGATATTTATTCCTGTTACTTTTGAGAAAGTGTTAACAACTTCGAGTACTGAATATCCTCTTCCGGTACCCAGGTTATATACAACAATCCCGGGATTTTCGTTAAGTTTCTGCAGCGCTTTGATATGCCCCGCGGCAAGGTCGACGACATGGATGTAATCCCTTATTCCGGTTCCGTCAGGAGTATCATAATCACTGCCGTAGACATTAAGCACTTTTAATTTCCCGACAGCAACCTGTGTAATATACGGGAAAAGATTATTCGGAATTCTGTTCGGATCCTCTCCGATCCTGCCGCTCGGATGCGCTCCTGTCGGGTTAAAATATCTAAGTATCGCAATGTTCCAGCCGGGTTCCGAATTATACAGATCGGACAATATACGTTCGATTATCAGTTTGCTCTGCCCGTACGGATTTACCGCGCTAAGCGGAAAATCTTCCGTAATCGGGACTGTATGGGGATTTCCGTATACCGTAGCAGAAGAACTGAAAACGATTTTTTTCACATTATGTAACTGCATAACATAGAGCAGTGTGAGCGTTCCGGTAATGTTGTTGTGGTAATACCTCAAAGGCATGGAAACCGATTCGGCGACAGCTTTCAAACCTGCGAAATGCATAACCGCTTCTATCGGTTCGTTTTTGAATATTTCATTTACAGCCTGTCTGTCCAGAAGGTCGGCTTTATAAAACTTAACAGGTTTTCCCGTGATTTCACGGACTCTTTTTAGTGATTCTTCTTTGCTGTTTGAGAGGTTGTCTACAACGATGACTTCGTATCCCGCATCAAGCAGTTCGACACATGTATGGCTGCCTATGTAACCGGCACCGCCCGTAACAAGAATAGCCATAAAACCCTCCATATTTTTACGAATTATGATATTTCGCTTTTGCCTTTTTTTCGGAATATATATATAAGCACTACCAGAAGGGCAAAAACATTCAGGTATATGTCTGCAACGTTAAAAATGCCTGTTCTTAAAGAACCGATTCCTATGTTGAGGAAATCCCTCACTTCCCCGTAAAGAATCCTGTCTATTATATTTCCGACCCCGCCGCTGGTGAAAAATACCCAAAAGGACAGGAAATACGCGTCGTTCCTTTTTTTAATGATTATAAAGATTGAGATTGCTATCAATGATACAAGGGGCAGTATAATAAAGAAAACATGCCACATGAAATTGCTGATGCCGCTTCCGAATGACAGGAACCCTCCGCGGTTGGTTATATAATTAAGTACCAGAAAATTTCCAAGCACGGGTATTGTCCCTTTGCCCGCAAGATTTATCTCGGCCAGTTTTTTTGTCACCTGATCCAAACCGACCAATAATAAGATCGATATGATGCTTAAAACCAGTTTCGGTATACGTTTCAAAATACAACCACCTTTTAGCAGCCCTTATATAATTTTCGGATTAATAATATTTCCGGTATAATTTATCATACCCTTAATCAGGAGATTGTGCAAATATTTTATTTAATATGCCGTGAAGTTTCATTTTGGGTTTTTAAGCACTTATGAATTATTCCCCGGTTTATAAGCGGAGTGTTTATATTATTGTATTTTGGTTATTATTTATATGACAGCGCTTACGGCTGCCGCCCTGCCATTGAATGAGGTGAATACCTGCCGCCCTGTTTTAACTGCTTAATAAAAATCATATTATTAGAATAATTCGATATACTGCAGCTATTGTAACCAATGTGTTGCATGACAAGTTGACAATACGTGGATAATAGGTTATTATAAGTTAGCTTAAGTATCCATGTGAGGGAAAGTGAGGCAGAAAAATCGGAATAAATTGCACAAGTATCCGGCCGGGCAGTGCTTTATAAAAAAAGAGAAAAGGGCATTGTGAACCGGATATGCCCGGCTTAAAAACCGGGAACAACCGGTAAGGCATTTTGGGAGGAACGTTTTATCGGGTAAAATGAAAGGAAGTTGAGAATGGATATTATATTGCTGAGTTATTTAAAACGCAGCATAATCCTTAGACGAATTCTTGTCCTGGTTGTTGTCTTGTCCATGTCTGTTTCCGTTGGATTTCTTGTTTACGACTCTTTAAAGAAAGAACTGAAAATTATTGACGGGGATACGGATATACAAGTAAAAACAATGGGAAATGATGTGGAAACGGTTTTCGAACAGGTAGGCATTCTTGTTGAGTCATATGATTATGTAAGCGTTCCGCTTGGGCATAAGCTGTCGGACGATACCGTTGAGGAAATACGGATAAAACGCGCGGTACCTGTAACAATCCATGTTGAAGGCCGCTCAACACAGGTTATGACATACTATGATACTATAGGCGAAACAATCCGGGCAAATGGAATTGTTTTGGGGCCTCTCGATAAAATATACAAAAGGTCATTGAATGATCCGATTGAAGCCGGAATGGATATCAGGATCATACGCGTAAAAGAGGAACAGCATACCGAAACCGAACCGATTCCGTATGCGGTTGTCCAGGTTCCGAACGAAAACATGAACCGCGGCGAGCAAAAGATAGTACAGGCGGGCGCTAACGGAATTCTTGAGAAATATTACAAACTTACTTATGAAGACGGGAGAATCGTCTCGAAAGATTTTCTGAATGAAAAGGTAATTAGTGATCCGGTTGATGAAATTGTTGAATTCGGAACTGTTCCGAATTTCAAAACATCACGCGGTGATGTCGTCAGGTATTCAAAAGTTATCGAAATGAATGCGACCGCATATACTTCGTCTTACGCGGATACGGGAAAACATCCTGATCACCCCGAATTCGGAGTATGCTACACGGGGTTGAAGGCAAGGGAAGGAATAATTGCCGTTGATCCTAAGGTAATACCGCTGTATACGAAAGTATACGTAGAAGTCGTGGGCAGTGCGCCGGATTACGGGTTTGCGATTGCGGGCGATATCGGGAGCGCGGTAAAGGGTAATCTTATTGATGTTTATCTCGACTCAAGGGAAGCTGTTGCCAAGTGGGGCAAGAAAAAAGTCAAGGTGTATATTTTGAAAGAACAAAATGACACCCGCTGGAAGAATAATACTTATTCAAAGAAATAACGCGCTGATGCAAAAAGTAAAAGCGTTAAAATCAGTACCGGAACGAAACTTTGTTCCGGTACGGTTTTTAACAGATTTTTCGGGAGAATCTCTGTGATTAACACAAACGAAATATTGAAAAAATATAATATCCGGTTGTCAAAACAATTGGGTCAGAACTTTCTTACCGATATTAACATAATCAGAAAGATTGTTGACGCCGCGGAAATAAACGGTAACGATTTTGTTATCGAAGTCGGCCCGGGGATCGGCGCCCTTACTGTTGCTCTCGCCGGCAGAGCCGGAAAAGTGGCTGCCGTGGAAATCGACCGGAGAATTATACCAGCGCTTGAAGAAACCACAGGCGGTTTTAACAATGTAACTATAATAAATAAAGACATTCTGAAAACCGACATTCGTTCGCTTGCGGCCGATTGGGACGGAACCGTCAAAGTTGTTTCAAATCTTCCGTATTATATAACGACCCCGGTAATTATGTTGTTTCTTGAAAGCGACTTCCCCGCTGAAAGAATGATTTTTATGGTTCAGAAAGAAGTAGCCGTGCGGATGACCTCAAAACCGGGAAGCAAAGACTACGGGGCATTATCGGTCGGAGTTCAGGCAGCGGGTGATATAAAGGTATTGTTTACCGTTTCGCGCCAGTGTTTTATACCAAAGCCGGAAGTCGACTCGGCGGTGGTAAGAATAACCCCGAACGGAAAATATTTGAACTCAATTATTAATAAAAATATTTTCTTTCAATGCGTACGTGCGGCATTCTCAAAGCGAAGAAAAACTTTGCTGAACGCGATAAGCGGTTCCAACGATTTTGAGCTTAAAAAGGAAGAAGCGCGGATAATGTTGGCGTCGCTGAATTTGGATGATAACGTGCGAGGCGAGGAACTGTCCGTAGAGCAGTTTATTGCTCTTTCAAATATAGTTGCAAATCTTACGGGGCATATCGAAGCCCGATAATATCCTTCAATTCCCTGATTCTCATAAAACGTTATGCAGGTTAAGTCTTGTACAAAATACAAGGCTTATTTTTTATTGCCCGGCATATAATTTATTGAAGAAAATATGGGCGGTGGTTACAAATGGTACCTGCGGGATATTATAAAAAGTATGTGATTCTGGAGGAACTGGACCCGGGTTTCGGCATCCAGGGCGCGCCGGAGGGTTTCGCACGGTTTGAAGGAAACAGGAACGGGATTACGCTGTCTTTGCAGATTAGGCGGTTAAGAGAGGGGACAGCCCCTTATACGGTTATATTGATATATGAAAAAAACAATGAAATAGGCGTATTGCGTGCCGGAAATCTGGATGTAAGCCACATGAACGGTATTTTCAGGAGAAATCTTGATTACGAGGCGATTCGTTCGTTGGGTATGGCTCCGGAAAATATCAGGTACATATTGATTGCCGCGGAGCACAGGGATAGAATTTTTCTGCCTATGATTGGAATTTGCGGCAAAGCCGGTGCGTGGGATGAATCGATAAGGCAGCGGTTATTGAGAAAAGAACCCGTCAGGGTTGAAAAACATGAAAAAGAATTTTTATTGAACGGTGAAAGTGAAAAAAGCGCTGTTGAAGCTCCCGTCAGGGATCCGGACTATGACGGTAAAAACAAAATTGACGCATTGAGCCTGGAACGAAAATTGAAAGAAACGTTTGAGAAAACAGAGCCTTTCCTGAATCCGAGACATGATTACGTATGGTACAAAATAAACGATCTTGCTAAACTCAGCAATATTCTTTTTGCGTGCAATATGAAAATCCCGCTTTTTGCGAATCCCAAAATACTTGTCGGGCTGTTTAAATACAGGCATCTTATTGCCGGCATTTACCGGTCGGACAGGAACAGAATGAATTATTTCGTTCTGGGAATACCCGCAAAGGACGACGCTGACGGAAAACCTTTTGAAAAAATATGCAGATGGGTGGGTGTAAGTAATCCCGAGTACGGCGATATGAGCGGGTATTGGCTCGTTTATATAAACCTTGCAAACGGGGAATTCGTGAGCTGACCGTTTTTAGTGGGTTTGGTTTGCAGCAAGTTGTTTCCTGAACAAACTCGGGGAAATCCCCTTTTTCTTCCTGAATATTTTCGAAAAGTGCAGCGGGTCGTCATATCCTACCGAACGTGAGATATCGCCTATTGACAGGGAAGTGTTTTCCATTAATTCAACAGCGCGGTCTATCCTGAACCTTATTAGAAAATCCTGCGGTGACATGTTAAGATGCTTTATGAAAACGGTATATAAGAAACTGCGGTCAATACCCAACCGGGATGCGAGATCGTGGATTGAAATTTCTCCGGAATAATTCTTCGATATAAATTCAATTGCGCGCCGTATATACTTGTCGTGATTACCTGCACCGGGGTTTTGAGCGGTTTCCCGCCTGCCGTTGTCAATCAAAAGCGACAGGAATATATAAAGGTATCCTAGAAGCATCAGTTCGGAAGGCGTACTGAGCCTTGCGCATGATATCATGCTGTTTAAGCAGTCGGAAAGCTTTTCGTCTTTTTCATACGTGAAAACGGGATCATCTTTTGAAAACCCTGCTTTTATAAGATATGATTCGGCTTTTAAGCCGTGGAAACCAACCCACGAGTATGTCCACGGATTATCTTTATCGGCGGAGTATGTTACAAGCTGATCGGGGAAAATAACAAAACCATCACGCGCGCAGAGGCGGTATGATTTATTTTGCACCGAAAAAGTACCTGCTCCGCTTAATATATAGTGAACGATGAAGTGATCGCGCACACCGGGACCCCATGTATATTCCGGCTTGCATTTTTGTATTCCGCAGCGGTATACATTTAAATCGGTCTGGTTGTATTTGCTGAAATAATATTTTTCAAGCATATTTACCCTGACAACATTATTCCATATTCCAAAAACATTGTACCATTTACAAAAAGTACCCGCAATAATAGAATATGCTTGGAACCTTTAAACACCGAGCAAAACTTTCGAAAGGAGGCCGTTATGGCTGAACTCAGATGGCATCCGTTTATTAAGGATTGGGTAATGATTGCGTCGCACAGGCAGGACAGGCCCCAGATGCCGAAAGACTGGTGCCCGTTCTGTCCCGGTTCCGGGAATGTTCCCGAATATGAGGTTTACAAATACGACAATGATTTTCCCGCATTGTCCCAAAATCCCCCCGAACCTGATCCGGTGGCAAATACTTTTTTCAGGACTGGCGAAGCATACGGCAAGTGTGAGGTTATCCTGTATTCACCGCAGCATACGGTTACGCTTCCCGAACTTCCGGAAGAGCATGTTTATAAACTTGTAAATTTATGGACCGAGAGGTTCATTGAGCTTTCGAAAGATGAAAAAATAAAGTATGTTTTTATCTTTGAAAACCGCGGCGAGGTTGTCGGAGTTACAATGCCGCATCCCCATGGCCAGATATACGGTTACCCGTTTATCCCGAAAAAAATTGAGCTTGAACTCGAAGCGTGCAGCGAATACTATGAAAACAACGGGGAATGCCTGATGTGCCGTTTCCTTAAAGAGGAACATGATTTCGGAAAGCGCGTTATTTTTGAAAACGATTGCTTTTCAGTTGTTCTCCCGTTTTTTGTAGAATATCCGTACGGCGTCTATATTATTTCGAAAAATCACAGGCAAAACCTGGCCGAAATGAGCGAAACGGAAAAAAAGAGTCTTGCAAAAACAATCCGCGAAACGGTCGGGATGCTTGATTCATTGTTTGACACCCAGTTCCCGTACATGATGTGCATGCATCAGAACCCGGTAAACGGGCCTGAAACGTCGGACTATTACCATTTTCATATAGAATTTTTTCCGCCGATGAGATCGAAAGATAAGCAGAAATTCAACGCATCAAGTGAAACAGGAGTTTGGGCTCACTGTAACACAACCGCGCCTGAAGAAAAGGCCGTCGAGTTAAAAAACGCATATCGGAAATTCCTGCAAAAAAAGGCTCATGGAGCGTAGGAGGTTTTTATTATGTACCGGGAGTTAATCGAAACCTTTTTATCCTATTTCGGAGGCAAAAGCGACGGGATACGCATTTTCAAGTCACCCGGAAGGGTTAACCTTATAGGCGAGCATACCGATTACAACGGCGGCTTTGTGTTTCCCGCGGCTCTCACAATGGATACGACTGTTCTCGCGCGTCCGCGCGATGACCGTCAGATAAACCTGATAGCCACCGATCTTAAGCAAATGGTAAGCGCAAACCTTGATGAACTGCACAAATGGAAACATCTCAAATGGGGCAATTACCAGCTCGGCGTGGCGGATGAACTTCAAAAAGCCGGCTACAAACTCTGCGGCTGCGACTTAATGTATGACGATAAAGTTCCGCTTGGAAGCGGCCTTTCTTCGTCGGCTGCCATTGAGGTAGCCACAGCAATCGCTCTTGTCGCTTTGGGAGACGCGTATAATGGGATTGACAGAGAAATCGACATGATCGAAATTGCTAAAATAGCGCAGAAAGCCGAACATAATTATGTCGGAGTAAAATGCGGAATAATGGATCAGTTCGCGTCTGCGATGGGAAAGAAGGACATGGCAATTTTCCTGGATTGCCGCGACCTGGCATGGGAAATGGTGCCGCTTGATATGAAAGGCTATAAGCTCGTAATTGCAAATACAAACGTAAAAAGAAGCCTTGCCGGTGAAAAATACAATGAACGAAGAAGCGAATGCGAAGAAGGGCTTGAACAACTGCGGCGCATATTCCCCGATGCAACATGCCTGAGGGATATATCCGTTCGTGACTTTTTATCATACCAGGAACAAATAACCGATGAAACGGTAAGAAAACGCGTCGCTCATGTGGTATATGAGAATGAAAGGGTAATCAGAGCGGTAGAGGCATTAATGAAAAACAGGCTGAAAGAGTTCGGAGAATTAATGAACGCGTCCCATGATTCATTAAGGGATTTATACGAGGTTACGGGTAAAGAACTTGATACACTCGTCGAACAGGCAAGGAAAGTGGAAGGTGTACTGGGTTCGAGAATGACCGGGGCAGGCTTCGGCGGGTGTACGGTCAGCCTTGTCCGTGAAGATAAAGTCCCGGAATTTATTGAGCGTGTTGGCGAAGAATATTATAAAGAGATTGGTCATGACGCAAGTTTCTACATAACGGAAGCGGGGGACGGCGGAAGGGAAATAAAATATTAAAGGAGGCAAAGTAAAATGGCTGTATTGGTGGCTGGCGGAGCGGGGTATATAGGAAGCCATACCGTGGCCGAACTTATTGAAAAAGGCGAGGATGTTGTAGTTGTGGATAGTCTTGTCAAAGGCCACAGGGAAGCTGTCGGCGGATGTAAATTCTATCACGGTGATTTAAGGGACACAGGTTTTTTGGACAGGGTATTCGATGAAAACAGGATAGATTCCGTTATTGATTTTGCGGCAAGTTCGCTGGTCGGGGAAAGCATGTCCGAACCGCTTGAATATTATAAAAACAATTTGATATCCGTAATGAACCTGCTTGATAAAATGAAAGAATATAAGGTGCCGTATATAGTTTTCTCATCTACCGCTGCCGTGTACGGCGAGCCGGAAAACATACCTATTCTTGAAACCGACAGGACGGAACCGACAAATCCGTACGGCGAAACAAAACTGGCGATTGAAAAAATGCTTAAATGGTGTGAAAAGGCTTACGGGATCAGGTACGCAACGCTCCGTTATTTTAATGCTGCGGGTGCGCGTATCGACGGCAGCATCGGCGAAGATCACGACCCTGAAAGCCATCTCATACCAATAATCCTTCAAGCGGCGCTTGGAAAACGGAAAGCCGTCCAAATATACGGGGATGATTATCCAACGCCGGACGGCACATGCATAAGGGACTATATCCATGTTACCGATCTTGCCGATGCGCATATACTTGCGCTGAACGGTCTGAGGGAAGGCAGCGGCAGCGGTGTTTACAATCTCGGAAACGGTAAGGGTTTTTCGGTTAAAGAGGTTATTGACACGGCGAAAAAAGTTACGGGGCACGCGATACCCGTCGAAATAACGCAAAGGCGGAAAGGTGATCCCGCCGTGCTCGTGGCGTCGTCCGAAAAGGCCAAACGTGAACTTGGGTGGGAACCGCGCTATAATGACCTGGAAACGATTATAGAGAGCGCGTGGCGCTGGCACTCGACCCATCCGGACGGCTTTGCCGGTTAGATTCGTATACTATTTTCCCTTTGATGATAGTCATTTTGATATTGATATCATCGTCAAATATGATTATATCGGCGTCCTTGCCTTTATCAAGGCTGCCTTTTTTTTCATCCGCGCCGATAATTGCAGCAGGGGTGATAGTCATCATCGTTACCGCGTCTATGAGCGGTATTCCGGCCTGTTTCACAACCGTTCTGACGAGCCTGTCGGCGGTGGCCGCGCTTCCCGCCAAAGCCGTTCTGTCCATAAGCTTTGCCACTCCGCCTTCAACTATCACCTTTTGCCCGTCTTTCAGGCTTCCCAGGATACTTTCGCCTTCAGGCATACCGGCCGCCCTCATTGAATCGGTAACAAGAGCGGTCCTTGAAGGACCTTTAATTTTATAGACGAGCTGGAGCAGGCATGGCGGCAGATGTATGCCATCCGCAATCACTTCAACTGTCATGTCATCAATAAGGAAGGCGCTTTCGACAACGCCCGCATACTTATAGGCATTTCTCTTATGTACTGCCGACGTGCATGAGTACAAATGGGTAACATGCGTAAATCCATGTTCATAAGCTTCCCGTACTTGCTCGTAGATAGCATCGCTGTGGGCAATGGACGGAAGTATTCCGCGCTTTTTTATAAATTCCCCGAATTCTATGGCCCCCTCCAGTTCGGGAGCGGCGCTCCATCTGACTATATCGCCGGACAGGCTTAATATCTTCTCATACTCCTCCTTAACGGGAGGTTTTATATACCTGGAATCCTGAGCGCCTTTCCGGGACATTGATAAGTAAGGGCCTTCGAGGTGCAGCCCAAGAAACTGCGCACCTTTATCATTTATTTCGTTGGCTTTCCTGTAAGCCTTGAATGTATTCTCAAGCTCTTCAACACTACTCGCAAGGATAGTGGGAACAAGGGATGTCGTCCCATGCTCCGCATGTTTCCCGGCTGCATTCAGGTATGCCTCGCAGGTTCCATCCATGAAATCGCTTCCCCCGCCGCCGTGCGTATGGATATCAATAAACCCGGATGAAACATAATTGCCAGCGGCGTCGATAACCTCGCAATCTTGCTGCTCAATATTCTGCCGGCCTGTGTAGACTATGCTTCCGGTCTCATAGATCAGCGTCCCGCCTTCAATTATTCCGCAAGGGGTAATAATTCTTCCGTTGATTATTTTTACTCTGTTCATATTGCTTTCCATCCCCTTTTCTAACTCATGCATATTATTCCCGATGCGCCGTCCATGTTTATATCGTATCACTTATCTTATCGGTTATCCGTATTTTTTATGAATGGTTTTCATAACCTTACCCGCATTGACAGTGCTTTTATCTTAATTTGCTGTTATATTATATTTATTTGCTTGCCATTACACTGCCGGGTGTGGTATAATATCGTTCGGCACTTTATACATGTGCCTTAAATGCTTTCAAATACGCCGTATTTGGGCATAGATCGGCTATCAGGCCGTATTGCGGTAATTTTGTAAGGCAAGCTGTATTGATTGCATTTGGATAGATATTTACCAAGCGAGGTGAGATTCATGAAAGAAGGTATACATCCTGAATATCATAAGGCAGTTGTAAGGTGTGCGTGTGGAGAAACATTTGAAACGGGTTCAACAAAAAAGGAACTCCGTGTTGAAATTTGCTCTAAATGTCATCCATTCTTTACAGGCAAACAAAAATTTGTTGATACCGGCGGACGTGTTGACAGGTTTAAAAAGAAATACGGATTGGAATAAAACCGGGAATACCCGGTTTTTTCTTGTCCAAAACAATCCGGAATGATATTATAACGTTGTGTATGCATGCCAATATTCCCGGTTATTTATGATTTCCGTTTATTTTAAGATATTGGATGAAAAATATATATTGTCCGGTTCTTTGCGGTATAATTAAAAAAGGCGGTAAACATGAAAAATTTAGTGAAAAAAGACTTACCCGTATTACGATTGCTTTTTGGCGCAGCAGTTATCGGATTGGCATATAATATGTTTCTGATTCCGTATAAAATAGCGCCGGGCGGTGTATCCGGAATTGCTACGGTTATTTATCATGTAACCGGAGGGAAGATACCGGTTGGCGCTACAATGCTGGCTTTCAATATACCTTTGTTTATTATGGGCTTAAAAGCGAAAGGAAGAAAATTTATATTAAGATCTTTTGCCGCGGCCTTTTTTTTGTCGGTTTTTATTGATATAACCGCTCCGTTAATGTCTCACTTTACGAGTTCGTTTCTTGTTCTGCCCGGCAGTGCGGCGTCACATGATCTTCTGCTGTATAGCCTGGCAGGAGGTTTTATTACGGGAATAGGTCTTGGTTTTATATTTAGCGAAGATGCTACGACAGGCGGCACGGATATGGGCGCGGTCCTGCTGCACAAGGTTATTCCGTGGGTACAGGTAGGCAAGTGTTTAATAATCCTTGACGGACTGGTTATTCTTATTGCCGTGATTGTATTTAAAAGCTTTTATCTGGGTCTGTATTCGGTAGTTGCGCTTTTTGTTTCAGCCCGCACGCTGGATGGATTCCTTGAAGGTATTAATTTTTCAAAGTCGCTTATGATAATTTCACATAAATCCGAAGAAATCGCGGACAGGCTGATAAAGGACGTTGACAGGGGAGTAACGGGCATATACGGCAAGGGCATGTACACAAAGAATCCGTATATGATTCTTCTATGTGTTGTTAAAAAAGAAGAGATTCATAAAGTAAAAGATATTGTTAAGCAAATAGATCCATCGGCGTTTGTTTTGCTTACCGATGTCCGTGAAGTGTTAGGAGAGGGATTTACGCCGCATCAAAAAGACTAAAAATTCTGGACTCATTTTGGAATTTCGGTTATACTTAAAATTATTGAAGCAGCAGGTGAGATTTTCCTGTAAGATTTAACGCACCATGCCGGATAATTATCACGTTTCTGTATATTCTGTATTTTTTTATAGAAAGGGTTGTGCTTATGGAACAAAAAGAAATACTGGCTTTAAAGAAAATAGCGGCAAACATCAGAAAAGGAATCATATTATCTACCAGTGCAGCCGGAAGCGGCCACCCGGGAGGTTCACTGTCGATTGCCGATATTATGGCATATTTATATTTCAAGGAAATGAGAGTTGACGAGAAAAACCCGAGGGATCCTGACAGGGACAGGTTTGTTATGTCGAAAGGCCATTGTACACCTGCACTGTATTCAACGCTGGCCGAAAGGGGCTTTTTCCCGAAAGAGGACCTTTTAACGTTTAGAAAAACCGAAAGCTATCTTGAAGGTCATCCCAGCATGCACATGGTTCCCGGTGTGGATATGTCAACAGGCTCCCTGGCCCAGGGGATTTCCGCGGCTGTTGGTATGGCGCTGGCCGGCAAAATTGATAAAAAGGATTATTACGTATATGTCGGGATGGGCGACGGCGAACTTGAAGAGGGCCAGGTTTGGGAAGCTTCGATGGCTGCTGCTCATTACAAGCTCGATAATCTGATATGTTTTGTTGATTATAACGGGCTGCAGATTGACGGTAAGATAACGGAAGTTATGAATCCTGAACCAATCGCGGAGAAGTTTGAAGCATTCGGCTGGTATGTTCAGTCAATAGATGCGCACGATTTTGAGCAGATAGAGAAAGCTGTAAAAAACGCGAAAAATCAAAAAGGGAAACCCAGTATGATTGTTGCACATTCAATTAAAGGCAAAGGCGTGTCATTTATGGAAAACCAGGCCGGGTGGCACGGCAAGGCGCCAAAGCCGGAAGAGCGTGACAAGGCTCTTGCAGAACTGGATGAGTATATTGCTTCATTGGAAGCATGAACAGATGGCTGTATATTAAACAAAATTTATTTGAAAAGACGGAAGGTGAATAGTATGTCGGAAAAAATAGCGACGCGTGTAGCTTATGGTGAAGCATTGGCCGATATGGGGGCAGATGAAAGGATAGTTGTTCTCGATGCTGATTTGTCGAAATCGACAATGACGGATATGTTTAAAAAGAAATATCCCGAACGTCATTTTAATATGGGAATAGCGGAAGGCAATATGATGAGTGTGGCAGCAGGCATCGCGACATGCGGGAAGATTGTGTTTGCCAGCACTTTTGCGATATTTGCCGCGGGAAGAGCTTTTGAACAGGTTAGAAACTCAATAGGTTATCCTAATTTAAATGTAAAAATAGGCGCAACTCATGCGGGAATATCCGTAGGCGAAGACGGCGCTTCGCATCAAGCCATTGAGGATATCGCGCTTATGCGTTCAATACCGAATATGGTTGTTATAAGCCCGTCGGACGCATATTGCACTAAATTTGCCGTAAAGGCGGCGATAGAACACCCCGGTCCGGTTTATTTGAGGCTTGGCCGTTTGAGTGTGCCTTTGGTGCATAATGAAAACACGAAGTTTGAATTCGGAAAAGGCGTATTAATGAAAGACGGCAGCGATGTTACAATAATTGCAAACGGCTTAATGGTCCAGTATGCTTTGGAAGCAGCCGGGATTCTTGGACAGGACGGCGTGAGCGCAAGAGTGATAGATATGCATACAATTAAACCGATTGACAGGGAAATTATTATAAAAGCCGCGAAGGAAACAGGCTGTATTGTAACCGCCGAAGAACACACGATTATGGGCGGGCTTGGCAGTGCCGTAGCAGAAGTTGTATGCGATGAGTATCCCGTTCCGGTAAAAATGGTTGGAGTTGAAGATAAGTTCGGGAAATCCGGTAATCCCGACGAATTGCTTAAACGGTACGGGCTCACTGCTGAAAACATTGTGAAAAAAGCATACGAAGCGATGCAAATGCTGTAATTTATATTTATTGAACCGGAAAAGCGGCAAACAAATACAAAACCTTATGGATATACAGCTTTCAATGCTATTGTCATTGAAGGCTGTTATTTTAGTTATAAAAAGGATTTATTTACATTTTCGTCCGGGACTGCTTGTTTTGTAAATTGATTATCGGGGTAATAAGTTGTTATGTGCTGCATAAATCAACCTGTATAAATGTCGTCATTTGTTACTGCAGCAAACAGTTGGTTAGTTAATATGCATAAGCTATGCAAAATAATTATTAACAGCCTGGTTGTAGCGGAGGTATAATAGTGATTTATCCCTCGTTGATTACTGTGTTGTTTTTTGCCGTATGCATTATAACATCGGTCATAGCTATACTGATACTGCAAAATAATTATAGGGCGCATGCGAACCGGTGCTTTTTCGCTATGACCATGTCGGTTGTCATCTGGTCAGCGGGGCTTGCTCTCGCAACGTCTGAGTTCCTGATACAGGTTGTAAATATAAAAAAAGCGGAGGATCTGTATAAAATAACGGATAAGATTTTCAATGTATTCAAAGATGCCATTAATGTAAACAACAGGGAGTTTTTTGTTACACCCAGCATGGGGGTATCGGTATATCCCGTGGACGGTGAGGATTCGGAAACACTGATTAAGAACGCAGATATTGCCATGTATGCGGCTAAAAATGACGGGAAAAACCAATGCGTTCATTGTTCTTCGGAAATGAAGGATGATATTATAAAAAATATGAAATTGGCTAACAGTTTATACAGGGCACTTGATAATAATGAGCTGTTTTTATATTACCAACCGCAGATAGATACGGAGACCAGGGAAATAATAGGATTTGAGGCGCTGCTGCGGTGGAAGCATAATGAGTACGGAATGGTATCGCCGAATGTGTTTATACCGATAGCTGAAAAAACAGGGTTAATAAAGCCGATTGGCTTGTGGGTCATAAAAACGGTATGTGAGCAGTTTAAAAACTTTATCAATCCGGAGGGTAAAGAAATTCGCATATCTGTAAATCTGTCAATTGAGCAGTTAAAAGACAGTAATATTGCCCAACAGATTAGCAAAATACTGGAGGAGACTCATACGGATCCTAAATATATCCAGATAGAGATTACCGAAAGTGTCGCTTTAGATAAAGAACCATATGTACTGGAGCGTATTAAAGAACTGAAAATCTTTGGGATTTCAATAGCAATTGACGATTTCGGCACAGGCCATTCATCTTTAAGCAGGCTGAAAATATTCCCGATCGACCTGTTAAAAATAGATATGGAATTTGTACGTGGAATATCTTCAGTATCCAGGAAAGATAAAGCTATCATTAAAAGCATAATCCAGATTGCGAAAAATCTTGGAATCAAGGTTTTAGCAGAGGGAGTTGAAACGGAGGAACAATTTGAATATTTGAGAAAAAAGAAGTGTGATGAAATTCAGGGTTATTACTTTTTCAAGCCGATGCCGGTTGACGAAATAAAAGACATTTTGGCAGGTTAACATAAGGGAGTCATTATGAAAATAAAAGTTCCGGGCGATTGGCTTTAACCCTGCGGAATGATTCCGCGGGGTTTTATATTTTACTTTTAATTAACCATGGTGTAAAATAAAGACTTTGGACTAATATGTATCCATGAGTAAATTGCGAAGTTCTGAAATAAGCGATAATACTTAATAATAAGGATGCAGAAAATAACTTTAACCCAAAAACGAGAGATGAAATGCGGTTTTGAGAGATGTTTAAGGAGATATTTTAAGAAATCACACCTAAGTTGTAAAAAGGCATGAAAAAGCGTGAAACCCGCTCCATGGTAGTGTATAATGATAATTGAAAAAAC